>Ga0209290_1000267_pt1 | contig 45139 bp, 25 predicted proteins | sample EN1Hudsemesocosm_2_FD_184632 | JGI IMG/M metagenome (GOLD analysis project Ga0209290, IMG submission 184632) | Methane-oxidizing microbial communities from mesocosms in the Hudson Canyon - EN10B Hudson Canyon (SPAdes) (version 2) | ecosystem: Environmental > Aquatic > Marine > Cold seeps... | reverse complement strand
AGTGGGTTCTTTAAATGATAAATACGTTTATCAAAACAAATTTCATTTTGACGCGCATTGAACTCAATTGGACAGCAGAAGTATTTTTTGAATGCCGCTAAATTACGCGGTTCTTGTCTCTGTAGTTTAACGGCAATCGGCGTTGCTAGTGGGTCGTCTAGTAAATTGCTGAAGAATTTCACGATATAAATCAGTATGAAATCAATGGTATAGGTCGGGTACTGTTCGCTACTAAGCGATGTTTCAAAAATTAATCGTACATGAGACGATTCGTCTAATGTTGCGTAAATTGAATTGGTGTAGGTTTCACCATAACGTTGAGAGGTGAGGTTGAAGAGCATTTTAAGGCTATCGCAATATCCTGCAAGTACAGTCAAAAGGTTGCTAGCTGGCGCGGTGTGATTGATTAATTTAACAGAAAAAGCATCATCTTCAGTTATTCTGACGGCTTCGTTTAAAATAAGGTCTATATCCTGTTGTTTTATCCTCACTAATTTGGACGAGATATGTTCGTCGACAATGCCCGCTTTATTAAATAGCTGGCGCGTATCAATACCCTGACTTATTAGGGCTTTCTTGATTACGGTAAGAAAGTGAGAGGAAATAGTGTTGCTGTTATTAATATTTCTGATCATTATTGAGTACCACTTTTATTATTTTTTTAAATGGATATCAAACTTGTAATAATTAGTATGCACTAAGCATTAAGCATTGAATACTTGTTTTTTAGAAAGTAATAAACATACGAAATATTGCAAATATAGAACAACTTCCTTTTGAAGCTTAGGCTGTTGACGGTCAGTATTTACGTTAGTAATTAGCTCAGTAATTGGAAAGTCGCTATGACTGAAACTGTTCTATAATAAAAGAAGTACAATATATCGCTTTCTGGCAAAGAAATTTGAGGTGTCAGGAGAAATTTATTATGACTACGCTTCATATAGAGAAAAACAACTTATGGCGCTTGAGTGTTTACATTCTGATGTGTGGATGGCTGCTTTTGTTATCCAATCCTTTGTTGTCGAAGGAGACAGTCATATGGAGGGTGACTGACTGGCCTCCTTTTTATATTTTGGAAGGGCCGGATAAAGGCAAAGGCATATATGATGAAATCATCGCCATGATTTCTCAACACATTCCGGAGTACGATCATGTGACTATGCGGATGAACACCTCCCGAGTTAGAGCGCAATGGCGGCTTGGTGAAAAAGTGTGCCATCCATCGGTATTGGTCGGTGAGACTTTTAATGAGCAGTCTGTTGTGAATAGTATTCTGCTTCCGCATCGAATCATAATTCATAGAGACAAAGAGAAACTTTTCAGTAAAGGCGAAGTCGTCATAGATCAACTTCTAGCCAATACCCAACTCCGCGGTGGCGTTACGCTCGGACGTTATACGCCACTACTTAATAATATCGTAGAGCAACATAAAGAGAGACGGCATCTTTATAAACATCCAAATTACCAGCGTCTGATAAAGATGTTACTTTTAAAGGGCTTAGATTATATTATTGAGTATCCTCCTATTATTACTTATACCGCCCAGCAAATGGGATTGGACAATCCCACCAATAGTTTAGGCATTCAAGAAACAAAGGATAGCGCTTACATATCAGTGGCTGTCGGTTGTACTAAAAATGCTTGGGGTAGAGCGATGATTGATAAAATTGACCAAGCTCTCAAGCAAGAAAGTCAGGATCCAGATTTTCTGGAATCTAGATTAAGGTGGTACGATGAACCCAGCCGAAAGATTTTACGTAAACTGTATCAAGACGAATATTTCAAAGATAAAATGTAGCAGCCAAAAAATGCTGAAAATGGCCTGAGGGCGTCCTGTGTCGTAAGTTTAAGAAAAGAGCAGATGAAGTGATGTATAAAGTTAAAAAATCAGGGAAAAATAGTTTTTTGATTGCAGGCCAAAGCTTCATTCTCCCCATAAAAAGCACTTCTCCAAACAATATCTTCGTCATAGATATTTCCCGTATTTAGTGAAAACTAGTCGCAGGTATTAGTCGCTTTAACGGGGATAACTATGCTTTTATCTGAAATAGCAAACAAGCGGCAATGTGCTAAGCTTTCATAATAGATCTACTCATAGAATTGTTTTCGAGATTCAGGCATGGGTGTGCGCTATGAATACCAAGAAAGTTGGCCTAGAAAGCAGGTATTATTTAGTTTTACTGCAATGCGTCATATTAGTTGCAGCATCACTCGCGGGCTTACTTTATTTGCAAAGTGTGCATACACGCAATGCACAAGAAGTTCATCAGACGCTTGCCCTGTTTAGTCACAAAGTACAGGATTCGTTCGACTCTCAAATTAACACCCTATACGAGTTAGCCGCTCTGGTTCAAAGTAACCCTGAGATCCAAGCCGCCGAGTTTTCATCCTTTGCACGCATGGCCTATGCACACCTCCCCGGATTACGTAGTTTACAGTTAGCCAAAAACAACGTAGTGAGTCACGTTTATCCGCAATCAAGTAACTTTCCTGCTTTAGGGCATGACTTACTTCATGACCCCGCCAGGAGTGACGCAGTCAAACGGGCGATTGCACTGCGAAGCCCTATATCTGACGGCCCTTTGACCTTAAGGCAAGGGGGCATCGCGATCATCATTCGGTTACCTATCTTTTTGCCGCTTAAAGTAAATAAGGCGGAAGAGTACCAGTGGGGGCTTGCTACAGTTATTTTGGATTGGGACCCTTTTTTTAAAGAAACCGGCCTCGCCGATCTTGCCGAAGTTTACGCCCTGAGCATGCGCAAAAAAATACCAGTAGAGCAATGGGGGCCGGTATTTTTTGGGGATGAAATGGTATTCTCCAATGACCCGATTGTCGTTGAACTGCACGTTGTCGATCAGTTGTGGCAAATGGCTTTACAGCTAAAACAACCTAGTCTCTTAGGTCAAGGAAACTACTTAATTCTTGCCATTCTAATATTGGCATTGGTGCTGGTGTTTTTTTTCACTCAGAACAGATCATCTACGTTTAAGATCATTCCGGCCGGTTTCATCTTGGCTGCTTTTGCGAGTATATTTTTAGTTTTATTTCTGAGTATTACCTATTCAGATATCATTGCTGAACAGAAAAGACAGTTGAACTCTGATTTACAATCGACCCGTTTAGATATTCGATCGCGGCTAAAAGTACATCAGGACTTTTTCAAAATGTTAGCCAGAGAAAGAGCCAAAGGCAAGCTGCATCAGGATAATTTTGATGAACGCACCGAGTTATTTCTTTCTAACAACAAGGAGATACTAAATCTTATTTGGACCAACTCTCAGTATAGGGTAACAGGGGTATCATCGCTCGAAGGTGATCAAATGCTCTACGATACAGGGATCGTGCTCGCTGAATCTAAGCGAACCGCCGGGTTGGCAAGAGAATTACGCCAACCTGTTTACACCCGTATTTTTTCCGGCTTACAAGGGGTAAATTCTTTTGAGGTTTGGCTGCCGGTATTTCATCAAGATAAGTTTCAGGGTTTTATCGCCGCGACCTACGCAATTGCAACCCTATTGGAGTCATCCCTGTCTAAATATATTCAAGAACATTATGAAACACGGCTTGTGGTAGGCGGCGATCAAGTATTGGAACGTTTCAGTAGTAAGGGTGCGCAGCTATCCAACTTACAGCAAGGCATAGCAATGGAACCGCCGGGTCATGGGGTCAGCCTGAAAATGCAGCGATATGCCGCTAACATCTGGACTATTGAACGAATTATCTATTCGTTTTTGCTGCTTTTCTCTACTGCTGCCATTATTTGGTGTTTGCGGCGCCTTAAAACGCTGTACGAGTCACTGGAACATAAAGTCAAAGAGCGCACCACAGAGCTGGAAGGTATTAACCAGGAATTATTAAAAAGAGAACAGCAAGCGAGAATTGATGAGGAAAAAATTCGTCATCTAGCCAACCATGATGCACTGACCGGTTTGGCGAGCTTGCGTTTAGCGCGTTCTCGCATGGAGAGCGTGATCAATCTGGCCAAACGTCAGGGCTGGAAAGTAGCGACAATGTTTGTTGATCTGGACGAGTTTAAAACGGTCAATGATACCCTGGGGCACGATTCAGGCGATGCACTCTTGAAAGAAGTCGCTAATCGCCTCTCTCAGGAAATGCGTGACTCAGACACTGTCGCCCGCATAGGGGGGGACGAGTTCCTAATTATTCAAACAGGGGTAAATGATACCAAGGCTGTGTCGGTTGTTGCTGAACGTTTACTGAATAAGCTTGCTAAACCGGCCTTGATTAATGGCACCGAAATACATGTGGGGGCCAGTATCGGCATAGCGATATATCCAGATCATGCCAGTGACGCAAAGACGCTACTAAAAAGAGCGGATGAAGCGATGTATCAGGTTAAAAAAACCGGTAAGAATAGCTACATATATTACCAACAGAACGGCTGACAAGCGGAATTAACATCGATGCTCATAGCTGTATAGCCAAATGTTCCCTAATCTTCAGTGATTGGATTTGTCTGTTGAGTCGTATCGTAGACGGATTACCCCTGAGCTGGATGGCATATAGATGGTGCGTGCCTATTATTAGTTTTTTGATTTGTGGGGTGAGAACGGTACGCGCTCTATAAAAGGACGCTGGTCAGTCATTGGTCATTTATTGCATTGTAGAGTTTAATGACCCTTCTAATCTGCCTTAATTGGCTCAAGAACGGTTTCTACCACAGCACTAGCGACCCCGGATATTTCTACACTGTATTCGGTTTTACCAAAGCTCAGCACCGCGCCTATATAGGTACTACCAATAACTTCTAGCATTTGATCCGGGGTGAGTGCCATATCTTCACATATGTCTGCCACGCGATCTGAGAAATCTTGCATTTGCTCTTGGGTTAAATCTGTCATGTAGGCTCTTCTTAAATAGGTTAGTGAGTAAAAAACTAAGCATGCACTAATTGATTAAATAATTACATACGGCGTTCATTTAATTAATGCTTAGTGCCCATTTAATTGTCTATGACCTATGACCTATGACCTATGACCTGTGAACGAATTAAAGGTGCCAGATTTAATTCGTTCATAGCTAAATGACCCGACACCCTTACCTTACTGTGCCAAAAAACGGTTTACCCTTAATAAGCGGTTAGACACTTTGGCATAATGGGTGGGGAGTATTTTATAGAGTATGTCGACAAATTTTGCATCGGCACCAATTAATACTCTAAAGGTATTTTTACGCATGCCTTTCTCGATTACCTTGGCTGCTTTCTCTGGCGAAGTGCGTGCGACACTTGAAAAGTGTGAGGCAAAATTATCCGGCTTTGATACGTCCATCTCAGCAGAGTTCGCTATGTTAGTACGGATGCCGCCAGGCATAACACAGATTACATCGATATTCTTTTTTGAAAAAGCCATGTCTTGTTTTAAGGCTTCGGTAAAACCCCTTACTGCAAATTTTGAGGCATGATAAGGGGTCACCATCGGCATCGTAATTAAGCCAAAAATAGAGGCAATATTCACAATCATTCCGCGTTCTGATTTTTCTAAAAGCGGTAACATTTCTCGACAGCCGATGACGACACCATTTAGATTAACATCCATTACTTTATTGAATAGTGCTTCCGATGTTTCGTCAAAATAGCCAAATGAGGTTATGCCAGCATTGTTGACCAGTACGTCCAGATATCCCGACTTATTTTTTATTTCATCGACCAGTTCTAGCCAGTCTTGTTTTGAGCTGACATCTGCCTTCTTGGAGATGAGAATCGACCCAGACAGTTGATCTGTTGTCTGCTGAAGTTGCTTGGTATTAATATCTGTTAGAATTAATTTTGCACCAAGAGCTGCAAAAAGTTTCGCAAGTGCTTGCCCTATGCCTGATCCAGCACCTGTAATCAGTATGTGTTTATTGTTCCATTTGCTCAATTTTGCTTACCTTCTGGTATGGTTTAGGAAAATTTTTATTTTAGTGAGATGATGACTTTCTCCGCCCGGTCTTAGGCTGTTTTTGATTTCATTTCTAACCACATCAACAAGGTCTGTTTAATTTGAGGGAAATGACGGCCGCCAATAGTCCAATGACAAGCGCCTTCAATGACCTTCAAGCTCGCTTGACCTGAAAACTTTCGAGCCAGTTTGTGCTGAATACCAATGGGCGTGATCCTATCTTCGGTTCCGCCGATAATGAGCACCGGGCAGTGAATTTGGCTGTAATCTACTTTTGTGACAGGCTTAGGGAATAAAAACCACATGGATATTTGAGTTGAAGCCCAGCCTGACTCAAAGGTGGCATTTTGTGTGATCTCTTTTTGTGTGGTCGCATCTTGTGAGTTGGCGATGCCATAACGAATATTCTTTAATAGCAAATTGGTGGTCTTGCGCCAGAGCGGAAACTTAAACAGGTTGTGGCCAAAGGTTCTTAAAACAGACCAGCGCCAAGCATTAATTCCCGCAGGCGGAGCCGAAGAAATCAGGATGAGGCTATGACAGGGGAACTTAGCCGCAATCAATTGTGCCAATAAGCCCCCCATTGAGTGACCGACCAGTATGGGGGCGTGCTCGGGGTTATCTGTGGCTAGTTTTTCCATCAACTCAGAAAGTGTCTCAAGGTAGTCTTGCACACTGGTCCTAGCTAGTTGGCTTCGCTTTTGTGCATCCATCTGATTTTTAGGATAGTGCAGAGGTAGACGCGGGGTGTGCACTATATACTGCTCTTGTTCAAAGGCTTGTCGTATTTCATTCAAGGTATCCGGTGTGCTCCACATACCATGAATAATGACTACATTTGGTTTATTACTCATTATTCTATCCTCAGGCGGGTGATGTGGTCTTGGATTGATTGTGGGTCTTATTTTTGGCATTCGGCGACGGTTTGTTTATCTTTGATTGTGGTTTAAGCTGGTCATTCTTATACTGATGAAACTGGGCCAACGGCGCGTTATCGTCAAAACGTAATACTTCATCCGCCAATTTGCTGTGCTTAATGGCAAATACATCTTTGAAGTACAAGTCCTTATTGCACCAGGGAAACTCAGAGCCCTGACTGGGTAGCTTGTCTACTGCGCGAAGTACATAACCTGATTGCAGTGCGACCAAACTTTCTTGTTTAGCATCAGTTTCTCGATAAGGGTAAACACTCTGGTAACCGTTTTGCTCCATATGTTCTAAGAGGCGGCAGATGTAATCAAAGGTGAGTTCGGCTTTGAGTGTCCAGGAAGAATTGGTATAACCGAAGACCCAAGCAAAGTTCGGTACCTGGCTGAACATCATACCTTTGTAGTTGGTTAGATTTTTACCTTCTACCGCATGCCCATCGACGCTTAACTTCATTTTCCCCCATAATTGCAGATCTAAACCTGTCGCGGGAACGATAATGTCAGCTGCAATCTTTTCGCCAGATTTGAGTAAAATGCCGGTTTCAGTGAAACGTTCGATATGCTCAGTCACAATGGTGGTTTTTCCTGATCTGACTGAGTTGAATAGATCTGCATCGGGCACTAAAGCCATACGCTGATCCCAGGGATTATAATTTGGCTTGAAATGTGTATCGACATCTGCCGCACCTGCCAGCGCTTTGTGGTTCATCTTTCTGACCATCTTGCGTACCAAATTCGGATAGCGCTTTGACAGCACAAATACCATCTGTTGCAGCGTCGTGTACTTGGCTCGCATGATACGATTAGTCAGTCCTGCCGGCAGGATACGAGAGAGTACTCTAAATAAAATATCTGAGGCGGGTCGTGAGTAAACGTAACTCGGTGAGCGCTGTAGCATGGTTACGTGCGCTGCCTTTTTAGCCATGGCTGGCACTACGGTGACGGCCGTCGCGCCACTGCCAATTACAATCACCCGCTTACCACTGTAATCAAGATCTTCAGGCCAATGCTGAGGGTGCACTATCTGGCCTCTAAAGTCCTTATAACCCTCAAATTTAGGCAGGTAGCCTTGTTCGTAGTTATAGTAACCACTACAGCAACTTAAGAACTTCGCCGCTATTCTGTATTCGCTGCCATCTCCACGCTGGACAGTGACTAGCCAATGGTTTTGCTTTGAGTCCCAATTAGCGGCTTTTACTTTTTGCTTAAAACGCATGTATTGATCTAGGTTTTCATCGCGAACTAATTCATTTAAATAGTGATTAATACGTTCTGCTGAGCCGATATATTCTCTATCAGTCCAAGGTTTAAAGGAGTAGGCAAAGGTATACATGTCGGAGTCAGAACGTATGCCGGGGTATTTAAATAAATCCCAAGTGCCGCCAATGTTTTCACGTCCTTCAATCACTGCAAAGGCAGAGTGTGCACGTTTCTTTTTAAGGTTATAACACATGCCGATGCCAGAAATTCCTGCACCGACAATCAAGACGTCGAGTTGTTCGTATTGTTCGCTCATGATCGCTCTCTGTTTAATATTAATCACGGTAAGTGGTAAATAGATGTTAGTGACCGCCGGTCACAAAAAATAGGATGCAATCTGTCAATAATTGATATTTTCGGCCATACTGACAGTTGAGGCTAGTTTTGGCCCTTAAATGATTAGGCTTGGATTCTTTTTTGGAGTGCCAGGCCTTTGAATAAGAAGGTTTGAATAAGGCACTTTGGCCATGAGACGGCGCTAAATAGGCTCAGGGCGGGTATCTAAACGAAGTGGAGAACAAAGTGAAGAAGCAATCTATTCTAGGTCTGATCCCTCTGTTTCATGCTGTTCAGGCCCAAGGTCGATCTCCCGAAGAAATACTGCAAGGCAGAGGGCTCTCTCTGGCAAAAATGAGCGGTGCGGCGGTGATTGATCAAAGCTTGGAACTTGATATTGTTTCCGATGCAATCGACTTGCTCAATGACCCTCTATTGGGTGTGAAGGTTGGCAGTCAGGTGACGTTTACCTCTTATGGCACGTATGCGATGTTGTTAATGACGGCCCCCAACTTCATGGAAACCTTAAAGGTCGGGGTGCAGTTTCAGTCTTTATCTTTATTGTTTTCAACCATGACGCTACATTTCGAAAAAGATTGGATTGAAGTGCGTTATACCTTTCCTGAAGTGTCTAAAAATTTGAAGAGCTTTATGTCTGACCGGGATTTAATGGGATCGTATATTTTTGTACGAGAATTCATTGAACAGCCCCGCAACGTTATATTAGGGGCGGGGGCAGTACGTGCGAAGCCTGTCGGAAAAGAGTTAACAGAGTATCAAACATACATAGATTTTGACGTGCAGTTTGATCAGGCCTATAACTGGCTGCGATTGCCCCGGTCGCTTCTGCATATGGAGCAGAAGCATGGAAATGAGTTGGCCCATCAGTTGTATCGCGTACAAGCTTATGAGTTACTGCGTAAGTTCTATCCTGACGCTGATGATGTTGTCGCGCAAAGTAAGCAGATCATCGAGGGTTACGACGCCCATTATCCATCGGTGCCCGAAGTTGCCACAATGTTCGGTGTGAGTGAGCGAACCTACCGACGAAAACTGGACGATGCTAATACCTCTTATCGGACATTGTTGGACGAGCATAAAAAGAAGCGTTGCTTGGATATGCTTGCGCGGAAAAATATTTCAGTGAATGAACTTGCTGAAAATTTAGGCTATTCTGAATCAGCGAGCTTCTTACGCGCCTTTAAGCGTTGGACAAACCTCACACCGAAGCAATACCTCAAAGTAAATCGTTAATTTGGCGAACACAAAGCCATGCCCTGATTGATCTATATTCGGCGTTAGGTACGTGACTAAGTGTAGGTGATATTTTATTTATCAGACCAAACAGCAAACTCATTGCCACTAGGTTCGGTAAAATGAAAGCGTCTGCCGCCAGGGAAGGCGAAGATCGCTTTATTTATTTCTCCGCCTGCATTTTCTATTTTAGAGAGTGTTGCTTCAAGTGAGTCGCTATAAAAAACCAGTAAAGCCGCGCCAGTATTAGTCGAAGAGCTAGTGTCGCTTTTATAGAATCCCCCGTCTAAACCTTGATTCGAAAATGCGGAATAGTCAGGCCCAAAATCCTGAAACTCCCAAGCAAAAATAGCGCTGAAGAAGGCTTTGGTTTTTTCGAGGTCTTTGGAGGGGAACTCAATATAATTAATTTTTTCGTGTTGATTCATAAACTCTACCTTTGTCTCTATTCTTACATATAAATGTAGCACTGAAATGCATGGTGTCTAGCGCATACTGCTGAGCTTGTAGGTACTAAAAGGTGATAACATCGTTTTAAATTAAATATTTGGAACAGGGGTATTACTCGACTAAAAATCTAGTGTAGAGTCACCCTGTTTTAATTAATAAACGCCGAAATAAAGAATAGAGAGAGCAGCATGACTGACACGATGATCGATACCGGTTTTAACTTTGATAATAGCTATGCAGAGCAGCTGGAAGGCTTTTATGTCAGCTTAAAAGGTGATAAAGCCCCCGCGCCCACGATAGTGAAATTGAATCAGTCACTCGCAGCTTTGCTAGGCCTTGATCTTGGGGCTTTAAAAGAAAGTGATCTGGCGGCCATGCTCTCTGGCGGTATGACAATAAAAGATGCGTCACCCTTAGCACAGGCTTATGCGGGGCACCAATTTGGTGGTTTTAGCCCACAACTCGGTGATGGCCGAGCGCTGCTTTTGGCCGAAGTGATCGACACGCAGGGCGCGCGACGAGATGTCCAGCTCAAAGGTTCGGGCCGTACCTCGTTTTCGCGTGGCGGTGACGGTAAAGCGGCTTTGGCGCCCGTACTGCGGGAATACCTCATTGGGGAGGCTATGTTCGCCTTGGGTGTGCCGACGACCCGCGCTTTGGCGGCCGTCACAACAGGTGAGCAAGTTTACCGTGAGGGGGCGCTCCCAGGCGCTGTATTAGCGCGAGTCGCCTCAAGCCATTTGCGTGTGGGTACCTTTCAGTATTTTGCCGCACGGGGTGAGGCGGATAAAGTCAAGCAGTTGGCAGACTATACTATCCAGCGTCATTTTCCAGAATTAAAGGGTGCGCCCGATCGCTATCTTGGTTTGTTGCGTGCGGTGTCTGAGAAACAAGCTTTGCTGGTGGCCAAGTGGATGTGCATTGGTTTTGTGCACGGTGTCATGAATACCGATAACGTGACCATCTCGGGTGAAACGATCGATTATGGGCCTTGCGCATTTATCGATTTTTATGACCCGGCTGCGGTTTATAGTTCTATCGATAGGCAAGGGCGCTACGCTTTTGGAAACCAATCGACTATCACCCAATGGAATTTGGCTAGACTCGCAGAAACTTTATTGCCTTTAATTCATAGTGACCAGGAAGAGAGCGTTAGATTGGCGACTAACGAGGTTATTGCGTTTGAGGCGCGCTATCAAAGCTTATGGCTAGAGGGAATGAGAAACAAGCTTGGTTTAGCAGCGATTGAAGAAAGTGATCATGATCTTGCGACGGGTTTGCATACGGCGATGGCAGACCAAAAGGTCGATTTTACCTTGTTATTTCGTGGTCTGTCGGGGCTTGTTTCAGATAAAGACGATGTTCAGGGCAAATTAAGCGCTGTCCGTGACTTGTTTGATGAACCTCAAGTATTTGATAAGTGGTATGCGTCTTGGCTTGAGCGTTTAGCGCGAGACAGTATGACGGTTGATGAACGTATCGCTTCAATGAATGCCGTTAACCCGGTATATATTCCTCGGAATCATAAAGTCGAAGAAGCTTTACAGGCCGCAGAGCAAGACGCAGATTATGCACCCTTTGAAAAGTTGATGCAGGTACTCGAAATGCCTTTTGAGCAGCGAGACGGTTTAGAGGAGTATGAAGGCCCGGCGCCTAAAGATTTTGGCCCCTATAAAACCTTTTGTGGAACATGATGTTGGCATAAATAAAAAAACCTCGATTAACTCAAAGGAGAAAATCGAGGCAAAGGTCATAAAAAATAAGCTCTAATTTATCTATCTTCGTAACGGGTATGCCTGAAGAAGACGCCACCATCACCAAAGGCGGAGGTATTGAACTCCGAGGTCAGGCGAATCGTACCGACTTTCACCGCGTTATTACGTCGATCTTTGGCATACTTTCTATTGAAGTAAGAGAAGATAGAGTAGCGTATTGTTTTCGATGTTGCGTACACATCATATAACGCGGTACCTTCCGGCAAGGTACCTAGGTCATCCCGGAAGTCATGCGCCCCAGTTGAGAACTTGCCTTTCACTTCAGCTGTTGGCACAAAGTAAATTTGTGTCGGTGCATTGGGTGAGGCTTCGCTCTCACCGTTTGCTTTGACATTAGCCAGTTTCTCAGTCATTAAACGCGTTGGCTTAGAGGTCACCAAAGAGAATAAGGTCTTAGTGGCGATGGTTTCATTTAGCTCAGGTGAAACATATTGTGATAACTCATTGGCAAAGAAATCATGGTTATTATCTTGCCCTGAAAGAGTATATAAGGCTGAGACGTTTCTGGAGTTTTTACCGTCAACGAAGGTCTTCCATGCCAAACCCGGTGCGAAACCTTTATCCGCAGGGTCGCCTGTCACAGATAGTCGTAGTAGACCACACTCAGCGCCTTTAAATACGCCGGTATACGGATGACCTGCAGCAGGTTCGAAGGCCACTGTCGCCATGGATCCATGAGGATGAATCGCTTTTTCGTAACCTAAGGGAGCAACGTCATCTTTACGATTTACTTTTTCCCAGAGCACTGAGTCAATCAAACCCAGAATATCTATTACTTTGAGTGCGGGGCGATCACCCGGCTTGTACTGCGTACGTAATGCGCCGTTTGTCCATAATAGTGATTCCTTATCGCATGCTGCCCAATCTTTATAGTTCTCTGGGATTTTTAGATCCCAAGGTTTAAAGGCATTTTCAACGCCGGTTAGACTAAGCGCCAGTTGCGGGAAGTGTCGACGAATTACGTCAACCATGGTGTTACTTTCAATCCAATCAATACCCTCAGCGGTATAAGTTTCATCGGTATAGTCTTTCGTGTAGAAGCGGTCGGTCATTAAGCGACGTGAGGCGTTCAGGATAAAGACTTGGAACGCGGTCTCGCCAAAGGCAAACCCGTCAGGGCGAACGGTTTCGGCTAACTGACCCACCATGGTATCGATCTGCTCGATATCATTGTTATAAAGACGTTTGAGTTCAGCCAGCGTTGTCGGCTCAGTGGTGAGGTCTTCAAATTGCTTGATCGGCTTAAGGCCGATTTGACGACGGAACTCGTTATAACGGGGTACGCCACGCTCGCGGTCACGAATAATATCAATCGCGGCCAAATCAATGTCACCCACCACAGGCACCGACAGATTACGTAAAAACTCAGGATAGTTGTTGAGCGTTAAAGAGCCTGGATGAGTGATACCGAATGAGTACCATAAGCGGTCACCACCTTGATCATCCAGAATATCTTCTGCATCGCCATCACGGGTATTCTCTATTGGGATTGACGTCGACACTATGTTAGAGCCGATATCGTAAACGTCAACGGCATCACGAAGTAGCGGGTGCATACGATAAACAGCAACAAACTCTTCGGTCAGTACGTAGGGTACGCCGTTATTGGAGGACTCGCGGGTACCAACCAAACCGCCTAGTATATGGTCGATAGCGCCGGGCTCACTTAAGGTTTCACCCCATGCCGGGTTAAGGAGTGCAAGCGTATTAATTATCCAAGAGCTGCCACTATGGATGTCGTCCAGACCCGCTTGAATTGCATCGCGGCCTTCACGTTCACGGGTGATACCCCACCAGTTGGCTTCCATTGATAATTCAAGCGCCGGATTTGCGAGTAGTGCCGGCGTCCATTCAACAGTATGAATTTTTGCCATTAAAGCCGCATTGATCAAACGTGATTTATCATATATCCACTGATCACTTGCTTCGGGGTTATTAGTCTTCAGCATGTCAGCAACGGCGTTATGTTCTAGCGTAAATAACTGGTGCATCATACTGAGGCCTAGCCACCAGTTATCATTAAAGCCCGTGACCGGCACGCCGCTTAAGAAATTAGTCGGTAGAGTGTTATCAGAATCAACCTGTAACTTACCATCTTCAAACGAGCGAACAGAGTCATTAGTGGCTTTATCGCTGCCGTATAATTGTGAGCCATCCCACCAGTGGGTATTTTTGTTTCGGTAGGTGGGTGGCAACGTGACATTGTCTTCTGCACTTCTATCATCATCCGCAGTCGTACGCTGTATTTTTAATATGCCAGTTCCAAGTGGGTCCCCTTCAGGTAAAGGCACTTCAATTGGGTTTTCAACGGCATTCGGGCCGTGGCTTACCCAATCATGGACCATAAATTGAATCCAGGAGGCCGCGATAAAGTTAATGCTGGTGGCGGGTTTGAATTCTGAGCGTGATAAAATTGAGTTACTGACATCTCTTGGGTTGGGCGTGAGTAGGGTATCCGCTTCGGTTTCGCCATATGCGGCTTGCAACTCAACATTACGTCCGAAACGACGATGCACAGATCCTTCTGCTGGGTTTTCCAGAATGTTACAGGTGCCATCCTCGGTTCTGGCACTTAGACTGCGTTCGTCACAAACGATTTCTTCACTTACCTGAGCCCAGTTTTCAACATTTATTAAATTGTTCTTCAGCAGTTCTTCGCGTTGTAGGCCGATTATGGCACCTGCAGCAAAGACCCCGAGTGTGCCCAGCTTTGCTATCGCTGGCCATGTGACCCAGATTGTATTGGACATGTATTTCTCCTCAATATTATTGTTTTATGTCATATCTTCCGCGTGGCTAAATATTATTTTTATTGCAGGCAATTTAGCTTTGGATCGATACTGATTTGCAGAGTAGATTGCTTGTTAGGGTTTTGCCTACCCTCCTAAAGGATGGGGGAAGGGGAGGGCGGTAGAATGCATTTGCTACGAATGCCAGAGCACGCATGTGTTTTATACTGTTTGAATGCTAGGAAAAGCTTATTACATAATTTCTATGTATTTGCGCTGTGTCACAAGTCGGCTGTCTGTTGAAGGCTAGTGTATTGAAATATGATTGTACGAACTGATAATTATGCTAATGTTCTTCAGGGTACAAGTGTAGGGCTAGTTTGAACGTTATGGCCAGGGACCGTTTTTGACGACTTAGGCTGCTTACATGTATGTCAGAGCAGGCTATTAAAAATAGTGATAATTATAAAAAGAAATTTAGATGCATAGCTACATTGAACGTAATGAACCTCTTAAACTACTCGACAAAGGTTTGGGTTTCCCCTTGACCTTAGTGGTGGCCGCACCGGGCTCAGGTAAAAGTGTCTTGCTCACACAGTGGCAGGCACATCTTATAAACGGCAGTTCACACTTTATAAGTGACAGTCCACAGCCTAAAAATGATCGCTCACAGAAAACGGCACTGATTCGCATAGACCTATCTGCCAGTGCTGGCAACGACCACAACAGCCATATTGTGTTTAAAAAGATTGTTGAAGGCATTAAGACGCTTACCCCCTTATGGGATGCCTCCTTTTTTAATCTCTTTAATAGTGAAACTCCCGTGACAGATGAAACCTTGATAGCGGTGCTCATCGAGGCCTTTGAGCTGGTAGATAACAAGCTGGTCATCATTATCGACGACTTTCATTATATTAAATCACTTGCTAGCCAAGCTATTTTTGCTGACCTGGTTGAGCATTTGCCTGTTCATGTGCACTTTGTATTGGCTAGTAGAAGGTATCCTCAATTTCCGCTTTCACGTTTTAAACTAGAAGAGCGGGTATTTGTGTTGGATGGCAATGACTTGAAGTTACGGCAAACAGAGCTTGCACAGTTAAATGAAGATATCAGTGGCGTGCCTTTAAGTGAACACAAAGTATCAGAGCTCTTGAGTCAAACAGAAGGCTGGTTTGTCGGTGTAAAGCTGGCACTGCAAGCTTATTCTCGATCAGGGGAGTCAGCCTTGGAGGCCTTTAATGGTACTCAGCCTGAACTGTTGAATTATTTTGGTTTTGAAGTCTTGAAAAACCTCAGTGATGAGCTGCGTCACTTTGTTTTAAGTAGCGTTGTTTTTGAGTGCTTCGATAGCGATTTGTGCGAGCAGGTACTCGATACTAATAACTGTGCCCAGCTACTCGAAAAGGTGGCTATGCAAGAGTTGTTTTTGATGCCGGTACCTGAGCAACCGGGTTGCTATCGTTATCACCCTTTGTTACAGAGTTTCTTATTGAACCGCTTGAAGAGTGAGCATAACCAAGCTTATATCGAAAACCTCTATCGTAAGTCTGCCCAATACTTTCTGGATAAGGGCCAAATAGCGGCGGCGATCGAATACGCTTCACAGGCAAATGATCTTGAATTTTACGCCGCCGCTTTAGAAATAGCTTGTCATTTGTGGCTCAAATCGGGTGACTTCGAACCGGTGATTGACGCGCTACTGGGCTTGAATGAACGTGACTTGGAGCAGCATGCAAAACTTTTGGTGCCATTGATATATGCTTTAAGTTTTACTCGGCGCTTTAATCAGGCGCATTATTATTTAGAAATACTCCAGCGTAATAGCCCTTTAGTAAGCTGTGAAGCGGCCGGCGGTAGGGGGCCTAAGCGACGGGATGAGTCTTTACAAATTGATCGTTTCTTAGCGCATTTACTGCGCTTATTTCAACGTGATACCGATGCGATGAATGATAGCAATATGTTGGCCTTTTCACACAAACATGCAAATCATGTCGTTCGTGGACTCTCAATGATTATTGTCGCCTATGAAAAGGTGCATCGCGGCGAGCTGACAGACGCGTTTAAAATTGCCCATGAAGCAAAATCTCTGCTGGTGAAAATTGAACACAAGTTTCTGGAAAGTTATGCCGACCTGCTTATTATCTTGTGTGATCGTTATCTCGGTAGAGGGGTGGAAGCGATTCAATACATGAGCGAAATTTATAACAAGGTGAGAGGCGGTCCTAAAACACCTTCTTGGGTTAATATCGCGACCGGTATGATGATTGTTTATTACGAGCAAAATGCGCTGAGTAGGGCAATTGACTTATGTGAGGCGTTATTACCCGTTGTGAACCGAGCCTGTGTTACCGAAGTGGTGGCGAGCAGTTATTTATATTTTTCCAGACTATTACATATTAAAGGTGAAACGAGCAAAGCCAAGCGCTTATTGGATCAACTCGATCGCATTCTAACACTGGGGAAGTATGAACGTTTCCATAGCCAGATTGTGCAAGAGAAGGTCAGGCAGGCAGTAGTTGATGATTTACCTGTTGTGATTGATAAACTTTATCAGCAATATGATTTGGTCAGTGTAAGTGACAACGAGGTGTGGAAACGCTCAGGGGTTTACCATGAAAGCTGTGAGCGTTTTGCTTTAGCTGCCGTTTATTGTTTAGTCTCAAAAAACCACTTTGAGCAAGCCAATGTTATTTTGCTACAAATGTTAGCTGTACTCGACCGCCATGAAATGAAAACCCGGTCTTTAATTGTCCGCTGTAACCAAATTACTATCGGCTTCATTCAGGGTAATACCGATGCGGGCATTAACCAGTTAAAGAAATTGATTCAGGAGTATGGTTTAGTTTGCTTTTCGCGTACAGTTTTTGATGAGAGTCCTGCTTTAGCTAAAGTTTTCCAGCAAGCTATTAATCTCAAACGCATTGCTTTACCGACAATTTTTACCGATATTTTTAAAGACTTTTTAAAACCGACTGAGTGCTTTAATGATCTGGTTAAACCCGCCAGATTACTCACGGAAAAGGAATTAGAAATTTTTGAGCTATTATCTGCTGGTCTCACGAATGCTGAAATTAGTAAGCAGTCATGTATCGCCTTATCGACAACTAAATGGCATTTGAAGAATATTTATATGAAGCTGGGGGTGGTGAATCGTAGTGCTGCCATGATGATCGCGCATCAAAGTTAGCCTTTGTTCTCTGCTTAGAAAATTTTGGTGCGATAAATAGATTATTTTTGATATGTGTTAATTTTGTAGGTACTTGTCATAGATGGCTTGATATCGGCCGGTTTTTTTCAAGTGTTTTATCCCGTCGTTAAAATCATCACGTATTGATTCACGCCAAAATACCGGGCGATAGTCATTTGGATTCGGTTCAACAAAATGGTGAAATTGAAATTCTTTAAGAAGTTTACCGTATTCTTTCTCAGCTAATATTGAATAGTATTTGAAGATGCTGATATCACTGAGTACTACATCTAAACGACTCTTGTTAAGTATAAGTACTTGTATTAATTGATTATGTTGTTCATGGTATTTTTTGGCCTTTTTGACGGGTTCTAACCATAGAGGGTAGCGCTTTATTGCGCCTTGAAATGAGATGACAGATAGATCTTTCAGGTCTTCAGGTTTTTTAATATGCAGTTTTCTTTCTTTAAGCGTGATGAATACATTGTTATATATGACGGCTGAGTCACCATAAAACGCACCAATTTTTTCCATGTCCTCGCCTAAGTCTGTCATGGCGGCCATCGTCTTTTTTTGCGCGAAGGCAATAGGTACGCGAGCAAGTGGGTAATAAACGGGGGTCAGTGTGTGCTGATGGAAGGCTAAGGCTTCTGATATTATTTCAAGCTCGATACCAGTGTCAGATTCAGGGAATGAGAAGGGCGGAATAGCGTTGCCAAACGCCATCGTTACTTCATCACTAAAGCTCTGCGCCGAAAAAAATATCAAAATCCAGAAAATAAATATCTTCATCATATAAACCAAAAAGCGAGCGTTCATTCATAGTTTAGTTTAGTTTAGTTTAGTACAGATTTCAGTCATATCTCTAATTTAATTACAGCGTCTATAAGCTGGTCTACACTTATTTAAACAAAAAAATAAATGGAGTAGATTGGTGAACGATCCCGAAAGTATAGTAAATAAAAGAAAAGAGCTAAGTCCTGAAGGCCAGGAACTAGCAAGCTTCCTGGAGGGCCAGGTGCGTGACCGGAAAATTGAAGTACCTATGCTGCCTGATGTCGCGAGCCGAGTTCTCGCTGCATCCTATGACCCTGACTCCGATGCTTCACTCTTAGCTAAACTTATACAAGGGGATCAGGCATTAGCAGGGCATGTTATGAGAATAGCAAATTCTGCCGCCTATACGCCTAATGCCTCAATGGTTTCTTTGCAGCAGGCCATCGCCCGTTTAGGTATGGAGCTTATTACAGAAATTGCACTGGCTGCTTCCCTGAATGCCAAGTTGTTTAAAGCGCCCAGTTTTGAAAAGCGGATGAGTGAAATCTGGGACCACGCTTTATGCTCGGGGATCTGGGGTAAAGAGGTTGCAAGGTTCAGCAAAAAAAATGTTGAAGCCTCTTTTCTGTGCGGTCTACTGCATAGCATTGGACGCCCTGCCATTTTGCAGGATATTGCTGAATATACGCACCAGCATGATATTCGTGTTTCCTATGAAGAAGCGATGACGCTGGAGCAAATGTTTCATGTGTCATATGGTGAAGTTATTGTACAAAAATGGAAAATGCCGATCATTGTTCAAGAGTCAGTTCAGCATTACCTAAATTATATCGATGCGAAAAATTGTCGCGATCAGGCAATGGTGGTGGATGGCGCGACCAAGCTGGCGCAGGTGACTTTACTCAAGGACGACGCGTTTGGAGACGCTGAAGCTAAAAATACTTTTGTAGAGGGCGTATTCGCCGATATTGTATTCGCCGATTTAAATCTTTATGAGGATGAAATCGAGTTACTTAAAGAACAGGAAGACAAAGTGAAAAGTGCTTTGGAGGCAATGCGTTTATGAAAAACTTTGATGTCATTGTCATCGGAAGTGGACCCGCAGGACAAAAAGCCGCAGTTCAAGCTGCTAAAGCAGGAAAAACAGTTGCCCTGGTTGAACGCGACCAATGGTTAGGTGGCGCCTGTGTGCATCGAGGCACTATTCCAAGCAAGACGCTGAGAGAAAATGCCTTACGTGTTAAAAAAATGCGTGAGAATGCGGCACTTTGTAGCTTTGAGTTAGCTGAAGATATTGAAATGTCGACGCTGATTGACCGTTTGAATCGAGTCTTAAAAGCGCATGATGGTTTTATGGTGAACCAGATTGAGCGCAATCATATAGTCCGAATTCACGGACGCGCTAAATTCTTATCACCGACCGAATTGCAAGTAACCAAAGTACGCGGTGAGCCAGAGTTATATTCAGCAGATAGTTTTGTCATCGCGTCGGGTTCTATTCCTCGTCAACCTGATAATATTCCGGTTGATCATGAGAATATCTTTGATAGTGACTCAATTCTGACAATGCTCTACTTGCCACGTAGTTTGACTGTTTTAGGTGGCGGCGTGATTGCTAGCGAGTATGCCTCTATTTTTCAGGCGCTCGGTGTCAACGTTACGATGATTGATCGTTACCCTTTACCTTTAGGTTTTATGGATGCCGATCTAACCAAAAAATTTGTAGACTCTTTTCAAGAAATGGGCGGTACCTGGCTGGGCGAAAAGAAGGTCGAGTCAGTTGAGTGGGACGGCCTGTCACAAGTAGTGACTACCTGTGATGACGGTACGGTCATAAAATCTGCCAAGTTACTGTGTGCGGCTGGCCGAATGGCCAATGTCAAAGATCTAGAAATAGAAAATACAGGCATGCAATTGAATGAACAGGGGAATATCTCTGTAAATGAATTGCTGCAAACACATGTGTCACATATTTATGCTGCAGGAGATGTGATTGGGCCACCGTCACTCGCTTCTGCTTCGATGGAGCAAGGCCGGCGTGCCAGCTGTAATGCTTTGGGTATTGAAGTCGGCCCGATGAGTAAGATGATCCCTTCGGGTATTTATGGTATTCCGGAGCTATCGGCAGTGGGCATGACGGAACAGCAAGCCAGCAAAGAATATGGCGAAGTGATGATCGGTCGTGCGCATTTTGAAGAGATTTCTCGTGGTCAGATTAACGGCATTCGCGATGGTATGTTGAAAATTATATGTGACGAGAAGGGGGAAAAAATACTCGGCGTGCAAATTGTGGGAGAAGGCGCGACAGAGCTTATTCATATCGGCCAAATGGCGATGTTATCCGGTGCCAATATTGATATTTTTGTCGAAAGTATCTTTAACTTTCCAACCCTGGCAGAAGCTTATCGCGTAGCGGCTCTGGCTATTATTGGGCAGCGCGCGACTCAGTCAGATAAGTTCTAGTAGCCAGTTTAGCATCGATATTTATACTAGCTAGTCCTCAGTGGTGCGCTCTTAATTGAACGCTCTTAATGGCGTACTCTCAATAGCGTACCATCAATAGACAGCACGCCATTTTTGAAAAACTAAACTGTAAAAGCCTCAACATGATCTGACTTATGAATTTTAAGAGCTAGACTAAACCTCACAGTCCAGAAAATGCCATTTGTTGCTATTTATAGAGGGAGGTGGGTATAGGATGAATCGGACAGATTGGCCAGAGCGAAGAATATGTGCTGAAGTAAACTTGGCGGTATGTTTGCATTAGACTATATTTTAATCAGAGTAAAAAACTATGAGGTGAATTATGCAAAACTACAAAATACTTGCACAGGGTTTAGCTTTCATTATGATGCTTAGCTTCCAGCCTATAGCATTTGCTGATACTAAAGAAACAGCAACTGATCTGACCACTTTATTGAGGTCTGCTCGTTCGGTGACGGTAAATAAGAAAACAATCGCAGACCCAAGCCAGTTTAATGTCAGAAAATTTATTAAAAAAACAAAGAAAAACTATTTACGTTCAGCCGGTAAGAAATTCGATAAATCAAATATAAGGCTCATGCAGCTAATGGAAGCCATTGAATTTGTCATTACCAATGCAAAGGATGGTAAATATGCGGGTAAGTGGCCATCGGGCCCTTATGCCAACAAGTTTTTACCGGCACGATTTGCCCGAGAAACAGGTCTAAAATTTACCGAACTAACCGGGGGCAAGGGAACCTTAAAATTAACCACATCAAACGCACTGTTGGTTAACCCTGAAAATAAAGTCGATGACTGGGAAAATAACGTCATTGAGAATAAATTCTTGAAGGGCGAATGGACAAGAAATGAGGCTTTTTCTGAAAATACACCCAACGGTTATCGACTGATTCTACCTGAGTACTATAAAACCGGTTGTCTAGGTTGTCATGGAGGTGAAAATGGAAAAGCTATTCATGCTCAGCCTGTAGAAGGTCATCTCGGCGACTTTGGTGGTGCTATAAGTGTTACTCTTAAAGAATAATTGCGCAGCGGCAAGTGATGATCTGACGCAGCAAATGCGAGACCTGATTATTTTTTTTGATACTACATAGGGTCACAAGGGTTGATAAGATGTAGCGGAATCTCGTGCTCAAGTGTTTTTGTGAGATCAGGTTTGAACCTGAGTTTAAACAGTCAGACCGGGTTCGAACTGATACAACTGAAGATGATGTGATTAAAGAACGGATCACTCCGGTATTTATTCCTGTCGAGTAAACCTTAGTCACCCAAGTTTACTTTTAATTGTTCTAGGGCTTGCTCTGCTTGTTTGAAATCAAAACTATCAAGTGAAGCAATGATGCTTTTTAATCTTTCTTTGTGCGCCTTGTCGGGCCATTGTTTCAAATAGTCTACTGCCAAATCATAAGCATCCATTGACTGTCGTTGAATGAGTGGACTGAGTTCGTCTAATCGCTCCAAGAGCTGCGATGCTTGATATTGTGCGCTGTCTTGACCTTCCTCTGTTTGTGTCGCAGTGGTTTTAGCGCTTTGCTCGGTATTCTCTTTTGAGTTTTCTTCGGTTTTTTCTTTAGTGACGCTCGCGGTTGAGAGTAGCTGTTCAATGCTTGCGAGGAAAATCTTTAATTGCTTATCAAACTCTTTCAGCGCTAGTGTCAGGCCTTGTTCAGATAATGTGTCTGACTTTTCTAAGTCAGCGGCTATAGTAGATAATGGTTTTGCCGCTAGATTACCCGCGAGTCCTTTGATGGTATGTGCGAGTGATTTTAGAGCCTCAAAATCCTCAGCTTCGGCATAGGTGCGTAGGCTGGAATTGCAGCTGCCATAAGTATTCTTAAAGTCTGAGAAAAAACGCAAGTATAAGTCGAAATTATCTTGGCAGCGTCTTAAACCTTCACCCAGTTCGATGCCGGGTAAGCGTTCTGGTAAAGCGTGCGCTGCCAGTATATGACTGGTTTGGGTATTTAGTTGCTCTATTTTTTTGTCTGTATCTGGTTTTCTATCTGCACTTGCTTTTATGTCTGAACTTTTATGAGAAGTGGTACTTATAGGCGTGTCAATCGATATAGCCACTGGTTCTGTGACTTCATCAAGATCAGTTTGAAGGCGAATCGCAGCGGGTTTTAACCAGCGAAGAATGGTATTGAATAACACCTCAGGGTTAATGGGTTTCGTTACATAACCATTCATGCCCGCCGCGAGGCATTTATTCTTATCGACAGTCATGGCATTTGCGGTCATGGCAATAATCGGCAGTTGTTGATTAAATTTACGTATTTCCACCGTCGCCTGACAGCCATCCATCACCGGCATCTGCATATCCATCAATACTAAGTCAAAGGTATTTGTACGGACGGCATCAACGCCTTCCTGGCCATTATTCGCAAGCGAGGCCTCTATGCCTTTTTTAGACAGTATCTCAATCGCAAGCTCTTGGTTCATGGCGACATCTTCTACAATTAAAGCTTTGAGGCCTTCAAAATCGAAGTTTTCAACAGTATTCAGCGGTAGTTGCTTAGGCGGATTCTCTCGGCGGTTTTCGAAAAGCCCATGAAGTACCTTGGATAAATCGTTTTCCTTGATGGGTTTAATCATGTACTTATCGATGCCGGCTGCTTCGGCTTGTTTTTTGGTTTCTCCCTGATCATAACCCGTCACCAGGATGAGCTTAGGTCTAATAATTTCAGGATGTTCCTGTACCTGGATACAGCACGAGATGCCATCTACGTCTGGCATTATCCAGTCGGTAATCAATACATCGTAAGGATTGCCTTCATTTTGCTTGGCGAGCATTTCTTTGAGCGTCTCTTGACTGTCGCTTAGACAGGTTACGTTGTGGCTTAAGGCAACCAGTGTCTTTTCGAAGAGTTCTCTTGCGTCCTGCTGATCATCAACAACTAATATATTGAGAGGTAATAAGTGATTCGTAAAGTGAGGATTGTGACGTTTGCGTCGATCCTGAATTTTACCGGCTAAACTAAAACTGAATACACTGCCTTGGTCCACAATACTCTCTACCGATAATTCGCCGCCCATCATCTCGACTAATTGCTTGGATATGCTCAAGCCCAGACCTGTGCCACCAAAGCGTCGGGTTGTGCTATCGTCTGCCTGAGTAAATGAGGAGAAGAGGTTTTTTAATTTCTCAGGGGCGATCCCGATCCCTGTGTCGGTAATGCGACCACATAAGTTGATGCTCATATCCCGTTTGTTGAGAGAAACCAGCTCTAATTCCACTTCAACTTTGCCTTCAGAGGTGAATTTGATCGCGTTATTACATAAGTTGAGCAGTACTTGGCCTATTCTCAATGGGTCGCCAATTAGCTGGTCAGGAATATCTTTATCCACTATCAGGTTAAACTTGATATTTTTTGCTTCAATATTCGCCGCAACGATATTATTCAAGTTGCTCAATACATCCTTCAAACTAAAAGCGATGTTCTCTATCTCTAATTTCCCGGCTTCAATTTTAGAAAAGTCCAAGATGTCATTGATAATACCCAATAGGTTGGTGGATGCCATGCGAATTTTTTTTAAAAAGCCGGCTTGCTGGTGATCGGTATTTCGTCCTATGGCTAGATCTGTAAAGCCGATGATCGCGTTCATTGGCGTACGTATTTCATGGCTCATATTTGCCAAAAATAGGCTTTTTGCTTCTGTTGAAGCTTCTGCCATACGTTGTTGTTTTTCAGCATTTTGTCGCTTTTTAGACTCGGTAATATTCGCCATGGCGCCTTCGTAATGGCTTACTTGGCCGAGATGATCATGAATCTGTTGAATTGATATACTGATCCAGCGTGTTTCTCCTGCTGCTAAAGGAATGCTAGTTTCAAATGTCAGGGCAGAATCTTCATGAGCTAGCTGGGTCTTGAATTTGTTTCTTCCATTTTCTAATAAACAATTGAGTGAGAATGCCGGGTGAGATTGGGCGAAAAGTGCTGTTACGTCTTGATAGCCGAGTATGTTGGCGTAAGCTTTATTTGCATTCACAAGCTTGCCATCGAGGCTCATTTGGAAAATACCTTCAATGGCATTTTCAAATAAAGAGCGGTATTTCATTTCGGCGTCTTTAGTTGCCTTAAGGGATGCGCTGCGTTGCGCTTCATGTTTTCTTTGGGCCTGGAAAAAATGATCCGATTGAGCCAATGTCAGGAATATGGCAATACCCGCAAAACCAAATTCCTGCCCCCATACGGTAAATAAGTTTGAAGGCAATACACCGAGCGACTTTAGCGCAAAGGTGACCGCGCCAACAATTAAAGCCATCCAGCCTATTAGATAGAAACGTGCCGATTTATTGCCATGATAAAAACTCACCATACCTGCCCAAAAGGCGGCTAAAGCCGTCACAATGGCAAAAATGGTACTAATGCGAATAACGCTGCTATAGCTGAGTACCAGTGATGATGCGGCGAGTGCTAAACATATAGATGCGAAGATAAAGATAATTTTGTCAGTAAAGGGAGATGAGTTTTCTAAATCTAGAAATTCACGACTATAAAACAAGGCGAAGCCGAAACAAAGATTGAGAAAGAAAGGAATGCTGACGCTTTGCAGCCAGAGGCTTTCGGGCCAAATATATTGAAATGCAAAGCCGTTAATACTCATCGAATAACTTAATGAACCAAAAATACTGATAGCGATAAATAAGTACATTCGTACACGCAAAAATACAGCGTTAATCAAACAATACAAGGTCGCCAGAAAAACAATACCATATAGAAAACCAAAGGTGACCAGTTTGCCTTCGATCGATTCTGAAAAGCTGTTACCTGGCCATATATTCAAGGCAATATACATTGAGCTTTCGGTTTCAAAACGCATGTAATAGGTCTGGGTGCTGTGGGCCAAACTGGTGATTGGAAAGGTGATATTTCGATATTTAATCGGCCGTTCATTAAAGGGAAGTTGATCGCCCGCGCGTGTTTTTTCATAAGCCGGCAGAGCTTCATCACTTAGTATCGGCGTGTATAGTTCAATGAAATCCAGAATAGGGTAGTCAACTTCAAGCACCCAGGGCAAGGGATCCGAGCGGGTATTCTCAACGGTAAAACGAACCCAGTAGACAGACTCTGTAAAGCCGCCAATAATGTTGTCGGCTAAAACAGCTTCCCAGTGAGAGCTTGAGCTTTTTTTGGAATCGTGGCTGTTTTCAATCGTCGGCAATGCTTGTACATCTTCGAGTCTCATCGTGCCTTTAGTATCAACCGCAAACTCCATGTGCTGCCCTAAAGACTTGAGCGCATTGACCTGGTTGATCATCGCGTTTGGGACGGCAAACGCAGCATTGCTGATAAAAAATAAAGCTATCAATAAGCTTAAGCGTCTGATGAATGAAAGAGCTGTTGTTTTCATAAACGTCGATTTCATTAGCATTGTTTTTATTAGCGTCGATTTCATTAGCTCTGGGTTCATTGAATCGGGTTTCACTTATTTGAAAAATGTAGGCTGGTGCCATTTAGAGTATAAAATTTTAAGCTTGTTGCAAAAAAGTATAGTCTAAGTCACGTATATTTCTTGGGGTTCAATTAAGTGTAGATCTTTCTTGATGTTTAACTAAGTGTGGATATTTGAAAGCGGATCTAGAAAATTGACCTATAATTTTGATAAGAAAATGATGATCACATGAAAGTGATAAGGTTAATATCCTGAGGAATGGAGTTAAATGAGCAAAGCGTCTATTTTAATTGTCGATGATGAACCGATAAATATTCGACTGTTAGTTGAAGTACTAAAACCGGAATATGAGCTGCTCATTGCGACAAATGGTCATCAAGCGATAGAGCAACTGCAAAAATGCCATGAGGATATTGATCTGATTTTACTGGATGTCAATATGCCTGAAATATCTGGCCTTGATGTCTTGGAAAAAATTAATGAACATCCAAACTGGACAGATATTCCCGTTATCTTTGTGACGGCGCGTGATCAGGATGGCGATGAAGCCGAAGGCCTACAAAAGGGCGCAGTTGATTATATTACCAAACCTATTTCAGCGCCCATAGTCAGGGCAAGGGTAAACACCCAATTAACCCTTCGCAAAGCTAAAATTGAGTTGGCGACGCAGAATAAAATTCTTGAACAAAAGGTTCAGGAGCGAACTGAGGAGATAAGTTATACCCAGGACGTGATCATTCATGCGCTGACATCACTGGCAGAAACGCGAGACAAAGAGACCGGCAGCCATATTATTCGCACCCAGTATTATGTGAAAACCTTAGCCGAACTCATTCGTCACTTACCTGAATACCGTGATGAACTGAATGATTTTACCATTAATGCCATGTTTAAAACGGCACCCTTACATGATGTTGGAAAGGTTGGCATCCCAGATAATGTATTACTAAAACCCGGTAAGCTGACAGCAGAGGAGTGGGTGGTGATGAAAACCCATGCCAAACTCGGCGCCGATGCCTTGATGCAAGCGGGTGAAAGTTCAGGCGGGCGCGGGGTTAGCTTCTTAAAGTATGCGCATGAAATAGCCTTAGGCCATCATGAAAAATGGGATGGCTCAGGTTATCCTAATAGCTTATCAGGCAATGACATACCGCTTTCGGCAAGATTGATGGCGGTAGCCGATGTCTATGATGCTCTGATCTCAAAACGTTGCTACAAAGAAGCCTTCTCTCATGAGAAAGCCTTATCGATTATGGCCGAAGGCAAAGGTCAGCACTTTGACCCGCTGATGTTACAGGTCTTTCTGGATAACGAGCCTGCGTTTTTTGCCATCGCCGAAAAATATAATGATGGCTGAAAATAGGTCTGATAGATGGTTGAGAATAGATCTGATCAATAGATACAAAAAAACCGCCTAAACAGCGGTTTTAATGGTTCATATTTATTCTAAGCTGAGCCCCAAAGCGTAACGGTGGTTACTAACACCACCGTGCACGCGCTGGCTTTTTCATCTCTCTATGGAATATAAACCAGCTTAATAGCATCTGCGGCGATACCATAACTATAGTAGCTCGAATAAGCACCACTCACCGTTACGGTATAGTCGCTACCTTGCGTCAGCGTCAGGGTCGCGATCTCGACATCGCCATAATTATAGGCATTGTTATATAGATCAACACTACCTGAGTTTGTCGCTGCCAACTCAGTACTGCCTTCCTTAACTTTATAAACTGTGGTGTCTGATCCGTAACCATGGCTCCATGAGAAACCGCCTGGCGATCTGAACAGAATCTGATAACTACCTGTCTGAGCGACATTAAATGTCCATTGGCCTTGTGCGGAAGCATCAGTGCTATAGCGGTAGTTGTCATTTTCGGCCACATAACCGGTGCCTGACTTATCAGCCCAGCCACTGCCGCTTTCGCTATAGTAATTGGCACTACCATTAGCATTGTCGATAATAACGTCAGCTAGTGTTGGGTCGATACATAGTGATGCCGCATCGCAGGTTCCTGAACCGCCACCTGTCGAACCACCTGAACTCAATGAATCAACATAGTTATTCCAAGTATATATCGAATAGTAGAAGGGCGAATGATATGTCACTTCAAGGCCGACCGGGTCCTGATAGGTCTGCTGGCCAGTATAGTTACCATCATAATCGAAGTAGATTATCTCTCCGGGGTTATGCGTATAACCGAACAGCGAGCCCGATAAACGAGGCACGGGGTCATTGTAATACACCGTACGATAGTGTGGCGCATGGAAATCATCCGCATAGGCTTGATCACCAGTTCCTGGCGAACCATAGGTGTAGACACCGTCTACTTCACAGCTAGCGGTTGACAGACATATGCGATCTGCGGCTGATTGCGCCAAAGCGCCACCTAAGCTATGGCCGGTAAACCAAAGGCTCTTACCTTCTGCTTTTAGTTTCGCGACGTGTGCAGATAAAGGTTCCCATACGTCATCTAAAGCGACTTTGAAACCTTGATGAATATTGCCACCGTTTTGCGCGGGAACCAGCGTGTAATCAAAGTCGGTTGCCCAATCCGCTAAACTGAAGGACTCAGTGCCTCGACATGACATAATGGCAAATTCGTCGTTATTGGCCACGTAACACTGGGTTTCATTGACATCGAAGTAAGCAAATTCCGTTAAACCCGCTGCCGCTGTTTGCTGCTGAGCAAAGGCTTGATCGGTGTAAGCCAAAAATGCTGCGTCGGATAACCACCAAGAGTTGACCCAGCTGAATTCTGTCGCCTGAGGCTCGAAAGGAAAATCTTGCGCGTCTTGGAAATAGGCATAGTCAAGATTGAGCGGCAGAAGTTCTAGCAATGATGCGGAATCGGATTTCTTCACAGCAACAGCAGGGTCAGTTTCAGGCTCAGGTGCAACGTCGGGGGCATCTGGATACTCGTAAGTCGCGACGACAGGGTAGTGATCTGAAATGTCGGTAGTGTAACCATCACGGGTAACCTTTGCGCCGCCACATTCTGTCCAGTTGCCATCCAGGTAGTCCCAATAGAAACTAGTGGGTGATTTTAGTGCAATAACGTCCACTTCTGGCGTAGAAACTGGCTGCAGGTGGTCTGCACGATCCATGACGTAATCCAGGGTATCGTCGTAACACACATCATCGTCGTAGTAGAATACGAAAGCCTTGCTCATCAAATTATCATACGGGTAAGAACCAAAACCGTCATCATTCGGGAAATTAAGCTTGGCCTTGCCTGCGACAACCATATCGTCGATTTGCGTGGTGTGCGAGAAAGGCACATTAAAATCACCTGTCATGATCACAGGTTCGTTAGCTGGGATATTCAGGCTATCTATCCAACTAGTGATTTCTTTCAATTGATCGGTACGCACCAAGTGCTCATCGTCATCACCTCCATCGTGGGTCGCCTGCAGGTGAGTGTCTACGATGTGGTACTTATAACCCTCGATATCAATCTTCGCGTATACCGCACCCTTGTTGGCAAAGGCATCAGCCGAGCCTGCCGTGGTCGCCGTAAAGATCAGTGCATGTTGCTCTTCAATCGGGTGCATAGATGAAATCATCATGCCGCCCCGCACGATGCCAATAGTGTTAGAGCATGGCCCGCTAATCGAATCCCAGCCGCCATTAGAGCAAACCTGCCCTACTACTGGTGTGGTGTAAGGGTATTCTTCCATGTCCGATATAACAGCGTATGAGTAATCATCCAAGACTTCTGAATAACCAATGACATCTGGTAGTGTTGCCAAGGTACGTAAAGCACCCGGTAGGTGATCAGCGCGTTGATTTTGATCCCAGTCACCGGCAATTGAAGGCAACATCATGATGTTATAACCCATTACCGTAATGTCTGGACGCCATGTAGTTGTCGGCGCGGGTTCAATGATGATGCCCACCGTGGCTGAAGCTGAACCGCCTTTACCATCTAAAGCCTCGAAGCTAAAGTCATCACTACCAGCGAAACCCGCAGTAGGTGTATAGCTCAGGTTTGGTGCTGTGCCTGTTAGGCTGCCATTGCTTGGGTTAGCAGTCACTGAAAAACTTAAGGTATCGCCATCAAGATCGTCACCGTCAAGCACCAACGCGAGTGCCGTGTCTTCCATCGTCGTCAAAGACTGGTTATTCGCCGTAGGGGCGTCGTTTACAGCATTGATGTTAAGGTTGACTGTACCCGTCGCTGAACCGCCGTTGCCATCAGCTACTGTGAAGTTGAAATTGTCATTACCATAGTAGTTCGCTACTGGTGTGTAGCTTAGGTTAGGCGCTGTACCCGTCAGGCTGCCATTGTTTGGGTTTGAGGTAATAGCAAAACTTAGAGTATCGCCATCGTCATCATTGCCGCTAAGCTGAATAGCAAGCGCACCATCTTCTAATAGGCTGAGGGACTGATCATCTGCCGTCGGAGCGTCTTCCACTGCATTAACGTTAATGCTAACAACACTTACACCTGAAGTGTCATTACCGTCGTCTACTGAAAATGTGAAGCTGTCATTGCCATTGTAGTTAGCTTTGGGTGTGTATGTTAGGTTTGGGACCGTACCACTCAAGGTGCCATTACTTGGATTCGATTCAACAGCATAAGTGAGTGAATCACCATCTGCATCACTGCCGCTTAGGGTCATAGTTGCTGCGGTATCTTCACTGGTGCTAATCGACTGATTATCAGCAACAGGGGCTGTATTAGGTATTGAACCAGGAGCTGCATCGAATGAAGCTGAAAGCGTTACCCCACTATAGGCTGAATACCCTTGCATCATCACATGATAGGTACCCGGTTGAATATTGGCGATATCACAAACTTCGTCGTTACCCCATTCATAGGGGCGGCAGTCATAGCTACTGGATGTCGGCTCGCTACCAAATTTCACATACAAATCAACGTCACCGCTGCCACCTGTAGTATTGAAATTCAGGTTCGAAGCGCCTGCTTCGACTTGTAAGGTATAGTAGATATTACTACCGGTAGCGCCATTGATACTTGTCAATGGTGTACCATTTACCAAAGTAGTCGCTGCTAAAGCTGTTTGTGGTACGCCCAAAGAAGCGCCACAGGCTAACAAGCCTATTTGTATTTTACGTCTCATATTGTTTTATTTTCCAATTACATGCTCATTGCAGCGACAGTCATTGTGTAGCAAAGCAAATTAGCTTGGTGAACGTAGCTTGATTCCCTAATTGAGCGTCAGTTTGGTATTCGGCAGACGCTTCAATACTGCATTCTGAAACCTGTTCTTGGTGATGGCGAGATCTAGTCCCTATTCTTCGGCATACTTTTTTAGTTCTTGCTCGTATCTTCAACATTCCCACTTTTCAGTGAAGGTCGAGCTGGCTCACTCTCTGAGAAAGTGATGCTAGGTAAAAATTGCTTATACCTAGTATTGTAAAATGTTGTTAAATGTTCATATTTTCAGGCTACATTTCATAACATATTACGATTTAGCGATATTAAGCATCTAATGTCATATATGCAACATTTTAAAGGTGGTGATGGTTTGTTTATGCCTATGCAAGCATAGTATTGAGTGATGGCTCACAGATTAATAACGTATTTGTTGCCCTGCAGAGGACGAGGTGATGGACGTGTTAGTTACTTTTTTTGGGGGGGATTAAGGGAGAAGGGGGCTAGGCTCGCTGGAATCTACATGAAAAGCAGGTTCCAGCGGTATTTTAAACGTTTTTTAGGCGGCTTTAGAGGTTTTGTCTTCCCCTACCAACAAGGTATCCGTTCCCAGATCAGGCAATTCGAATAGATGATCTTCAAGTTCTGCTTCCACGATAGATCTTAAGCCTCTAGCACCTACTTTCTTGTCCAAGGCTTCTGTTGCCATACTATCGAGTTTTTCTTTGGTAAACTCTAAGGCAACATTATCAAGCGAGAATAATGCTTGATATTGCTTTATTAGCGCGTTCTTGGGCTCTGTCAGAATAGACAGCAAGGCCTCATGATCAAGCTCTTGGAGCGGCGCTATTACGGGTAAACGGCCAAGTAGTTCAGGAATCATCCCAAATTTTTGAAGGTCATCTACGTCAACTTGCGCGTAATCAAAAATCGCTTTTTTGGCTTCTTCCTTGTTTTTCACTAGGGCGTTAAAGCCAATGGTCGCTTCTTTATTTTTAGTGAGATTAACTTGAGATTCGATCCCAGCGAAGCTTCCCCCACAAATAAACAGAATATTGCGGGTATTGATCGCTGTTTTTTTGCTATCAGGGTGGTTTCGGGCACCCTCTGGGACACCGACTTCATGACCCTCTATTAACTTAAGTAAGGCCTGTTGGACGCCTTCACCCGATACATCGCGGGTAATACTTGGATTGTCAGACTTGCGATTTATTTTATCAATTTCATCAATAAAAACGATACCACGCTCGGCTTTCGCAATGTCTCCATCCGCTCGGCTTAAAAGGGTTTTGATAAGCTGTTCAACATCATTGCCTACATACCCTGACTCTGTCAGTTCTGTGGCATTTCCCATAGCAAAGGGCACATCTAGTATTCTGGCAAGTGTTTCAGCAATTAGGGTTTTCCCCGATCCGGTAGGGCCGACTAAGAGAATATTACTCTTGCCAAGTTCAACGCCCTCAACCGTGGGATTATTAATTCGTTTGTAGTGGTTGTACGCTGCAATGGCAATGACCTTTTTGGCACGGTCTTGACCGATCACATATTCATCAAGTTGCTGTTTGATAAGTTTTGGTGAATATGAGGCTGTATCAAGTTTAGGAATTTCTTGCTGACGACTTTTGAAATGTGCGTTTAAATCATCACTACATTGATCACATATATTATGCCCATTCATATCGACTAATAAGGAAACTTCGTCCTTCTCTTTTTGACAACCAATACAGCGTTCACTCATTTTTAGTACCTTTGATTATTTTCGTGCGATTTAGACTATATTGAGTCCATTTCATTAAAGACAAGCTCAAAATCAAAAAAGCCTTCATTTATCCTGAATAAGGCGCTTCAAATGTTCAAATTCTGCATAAAAAGGGGTTATGGGGGGAAGCGTCGCTTTCAGGTGTGATGTCAAATGGACGCTGTAACTCAGCCATTAAACCGTTCTGCCGAGGTTTCCGTAGCCTATTGGCTTTTATTAGGTAGTACGCTATTGGCTTTTATTAGGTAGTACGCTATTGGCTTTTATTAGATAGTACGCTATTGGCTTTTATTAGATAGTACGCTATTGGCTTTTATTAGATAGTACGCTATTGGCTTTCATTAGGTGAAGACTTCATATCTGTCGCCTTGTGTTTTTCAAAGCGCTCAAACTGCTCTTTATAAATATCATCATTACTATTTAGTGCATCACTTATTGCCTGTGCCTGAATAGGTTTTGAAAAATAATAACCTTGTATATTATCAACTTGATTTTCATCTAAAAACTTTAGCTGTTCTACGGTTTCTGCCCCTTCTGCAATGACTTGAATAGACATGGTTTTTGAAATTGCCAATATAGTGCGAATAAGCTCTTCATCTTGTTCATCCATACCGATATCTTTGATAAAGCTACGGTCAATTTTTATAATGTCTACCGGCATTTTTCTGAGGTAATCGAGAGATGAGTGGCCGGTGCCAAAATCATCAATAGAAATATTCACACCTAGCGCATGAATTTTCTCGAGCTCGGAGATAAAGACATTATGGTCATCAAATGTGGCGGTTTCAGTGACTTCTATTTCGACAAATTCGGGTTTTATAGCATGGGTTTTAATCGCTGCAACGAGTTTTTCTCTAAATTCACTTGTGCCTAATTGGCGAACAGAGACATTAATAGCTGTCACCATATCTTTAAAATAAGGCAGTGTTTGCCAGTGTGAAATTTGCTGACAAACCTGGTCTAAAATCCAATTTCCAAGCTCGATAATTTGCCCGCTCTGTTCGGCAATGGGTATAAAAATATCTGGAGAGATCATGCCGCCTTCTTCAGGAAACCAGCGTATTAATGCTTCACAACCAACCATTTTCTTCTGCAATAATGAGATTTTCGGCTGATAAAGTAGCGTTAACTCATTATTTGATATCGCTTTGGAAAGCAGCATTTGAACGCGTTGGTTTTGCTCTGCTTTATCCTGCATTTCTTTGGCAAAGAATTGAAAGTTATTACGGCCTTCTGACTTTGCTGCATACATGGCCGTATCAGCTGCTTTTAAAAGATCATCCATGCTCATCGAATAAGAGTCATAGAAGGCAATGCCAATGCTGGTACTGACTTCTAATTTGATACTATTAAGTTCAAGGGGCTCGGATACGGCATTAAGAATTTTTTGTGCCACTTTCACAACGTTCATCTTGGTGGGTATGTCTTGCAGCATAATGGCAAACTCATCGCCGCCCATGCGTGAGATGAGGTCATCTTCTCTTAAGATGTCAGACAATTTCTGACTAATAGTTTGAAGTAACAGGTCGCCAATATCGTGTCCGTATTGGTCATTAATAAATTTGAAATGATCAATGTCGAGAAACATCACCCCGAGTGTTGTGTTGGATCGTTTTACGCGCGCCATCGACTTTTTTAAGGCATCATGAAAATAAGCGCGATTTGAAATATTCGTTAAATAATCAAAGTTGGCTAAATGGAGTAACTTTTCTTCAGTTTTTTTTTCTTGCGTGGTGTCTTTAAATGTTAAAACCGCACCATTAATATCTCCGTTGGGGCCTTTAGTGACATCGCAAGAGTAATCTGAATGAAACTTACTACCCCTTAGTGATTGCCAGTCGCCACTGCCTTTCAAACTGGCTCTGCCTAAGCGTGTCGCGTTATAAAAACTGGATGACAGTAAGTCAATCAATTCCCGATTAGCATCACGGTAGTGTTGAGGGTCTGTCGTTTTCTGCTTAGGCAATACTAAGAAATCTTGTAATTTACTTGAGATGTTTTCAGTATCGATAGCCAGTAACTCAGAAGCTTTTGGGTTGGCAAAGGTAATCTTTCCATCCAAATCAATGCCTAAAATGCCTTCACTGACGCTATTCAGTAAAATGTTTAATCGTGCCGTTGAGTCTTCAGCAATCCGCCGGTGTTGGTCCAGGGCAATAAATTGCGAGATCTTATGGGTAAGTATCGTGTCGTTAACCGGCTTTGTAACAAAGTCTACGGCGCCTGCCTCATAAGATTTATGTAATGCCTCACTATTATTATCATTGCTCGTGACCATCACAATCGGAATATGTTTGAATTGTTGATTGCTGTGAATCAGGCTAACGACTTCATAACCTTTCATGCCTGGCATTTCGATATCCATTAAAATGACGGCGAAGTCATTTTTTAGCACTTTACTCAGCGCGTCTTTTCCGGATGATGCTTGGAAGATACAGATATCTAAAGCAGAGAGAATATGTTCAAGAACATTACGTTGGCTGGCAACGTCGTCCACAATCAGAATATTGCTTTTTTTAAGATTAGCCATTCTCTCTGAAACCCTCTGTAGACCGAGTATTGCTAATTATAGGTATTGCTAATTATAGGTATTGCTCGTGTATTCGCTAATTTTTTAAGGTAAAAACTTGGGTGTGAACCTGTCTTTTGTATTTCAGGTAGAGGGAAATCATTTTGAGTTGGAGTAGAGCTCACAGCTGTTCTTGAATATGCTTGTTTCTCAGTTAATACGCGGCCAATTCAATTCAAGAAAAATAAACACTGAAGCTCATTCAGTGTAATAAGAATTCATGAGATAGCCATAGGCCGTTGCAAATGCAATTTCCTGAAAGTTTTTTAAGCCAGTATCACCAAACGCGACAGGGATCGGATTCTTTTTTATATACTCTTTAATCGCAACGGGGGTCACTAATTCAACCTCTAGCTTGTCGATCAACTGAATCGCAGCTTCTAGTTTAAACCCAATTGCGCTACCTGCAAATTTCCCTTTTGTTGGACGCTCTCTGATAATCACTTTATCAATTTTATAATCTGACATCAGCTTAGCGAAAGCAAATTGAAAAACTTTTAAGGACTCCCTGCTAGTGATCTTCTCTAAGGTAATTTTACGAACACGACATTCAGGAATGTCAAAAACTTCATCCTTCATGGACAGCAAACTAATAACGGCATCGTTACTTTTTATCTCTACTCCACACACTCTCATAAACACATCCAAAAAATAATTGAGATAGTCTTGTTATGACATCTAGTGGCCTAAGAAATTTGGCCCTTGGTATATTAACACTTTCAGAAGATATTTTGGGCCCCATGATCCGGCAGATGGCTCACTTACATGAACGATGCTGCCGGCATTTCAGACCATATAAACTGAAAATTCAGTGATCAATTTCTATTTATCGGCTAAGCGTTTTTTGTTGACCGATGGCAGGGTGCCGCCATGGCGAATAAAATCGGCGTAGCCACCAACGTACTCGTTAACCGCGCCATCACCTTCAAAGACAATACAGCTGGTGACCACGTTGTCGAGGAATTCTCGATCATGGCTGACCAGTAATATGGTGCCGTCAAACTCCAGAAGAATTTCTTCCAGTAGTTCGAGTGTTTCCATATCAAGATCGTTAGTGGGTTCATCTAATACCAATACATTGGCGGGTTTGCTGAATAAACGTGCCAGTATCAAACGATTTTGCTCGCCACCGGAGAGTGCTTTAACCGGCTGGCGCGTGCGTTCAGGGGTGAACATGAAATCCTGCAAATAACTAATCACGTGGCGGTCTCTGCCGTTGATAGTGATAAACTCTCTGCCTTCTGCCATGTTTTCGATCACGGTTTTGTTTAGATCTAATTGGTCACGTAACTGATCAAAATAGGCCAACTCCATCTTGGTGCCAATTTTTACACTGCCTTCATCAGGTTCAACTTGCCCTAAAAGTAACTTCAAAAGCGTCGATTTACCCATGCCATTGGCGCCAATGAAACCGATGCGGTCTCCGCGCATAATGACAGTAGAGAAATCTTTAACAATTTTTTGGCCGTCGTAGGTTTTCGATAAGTTCTCAACCTCAACAACAATTTTGCCTGAGCGACTAGCGGTTTCGACAGCAAAGTTGGCTTTGCCTTGGCGTTCGCGGCGTTGACTGCGTTCATCACGCATTTTCTTTAGGTCGCGTACTCGGCCCTCATTACGGGTTCGGCGGGCTTTAACGCCCTGACGAATCCACACTTCTTCTTGTGCTAAGCGCTTATCAAAAAGGCTGTTGGCTGTTTCTTCAGCGGCTAATTGCTCAGCCTGGAGCTTCAAGAAGCCTTGATAATCACCGTTCCAGTAACGTAAATTGCCGCGATCAATCTCAATAATCGAGGTCGACATACGCTGCAAAAAAGCCCGGTCGTGCGTCACCAGCATCAGCGCACCACGGAACGATTCCAGCTGTTTTTCCAGCCAGTAAATAGTGGGGATGTCGAGGTGGTTGGTGGGTTCATCCAGTAGCAAGAGGTCGGGATCACTCACCAATACGCGCGCCATCGCCACTCGACGGCGCCAGCCTCCTGACAGCGATTTCATCGCCGTGTCAGCGGGCAGGTCCAGGGCTTCAATAATGGCGTCGATCTTTTGGCCAAAACTCCAACCATCTTTGGCTTCAAGCTGATCTTGCACGCTAGTGAGTTTCTTCATGCTGGCGTCGTCGAAATCACCCATGATGAGGTGGTGATACTCTTTTAGGAGTGCGCCCACTTCGGCCAAACCATCGGCCACTATATCGTAGACAGTGTCGTCGTTGGCATCAGGTAAGTCCTGGGTTAAATAGCCCACTCTAACGCCAGGTCGAATCCACAACTCGCCACTGTCAGGAATGTGTTGTCCATCAAGCATTTTCATAAAAGTAGATTTACCCGCGCCATTACGACCCAATATGCCGGTACGTTGTCCGCGGTGAACAGTCAGATCAATTTTATCAAAAAGCACATGGGTGCCAAAAGCGAGAGATACATTAGTGAGAGACAGTAAAGGCATGGAGTGTGGGTACCGAGCAAATATAAGGGCGCGGATTATCCCATACTTTAACGGGTAAGAGTTCGCTAGAATGCTTTTTATTTAGTGACGGGGCAGCCTACGATACAGCGATCATCTTAATCCCGACAATTTGGTTAAAATAGGGCAGCCCTTAAGTAACCTTTCGGCTCTAGATTCAACGTGTAGGGGGCAAAGGTGTATACAACAGGAATAACTTGATGCCGGCTTCGCAAAGGTAGGGATCTTGAGCGAAATATTACCGGCATGAGCTTGGTATTTACGGGGTGTTTTAAACCTTATTTGTCGTGCGTCTACGTGGCTTCGACGCGGTATTTGTATTGCTTCTCTTATCCGGATTGTTGCCAGGCTGGTTATTTGACGGGCGGTTTGTATTGCCTGACCTGTTTTGACCTGAACGATTGGTCTTCGGCTTTTGGTGTTTGGCTGAGGCGATGGAGTGCTGCCCGTCCTGATGTTCTTTCTTCGGCTTTTTAGCTTTCTTGGCTTTGATCGGGCGTGTATCCAGGCGAGATTCGGGTAAAGGGCTAACCGGCTCAAAACCACCAATGATTTTGCGCTCGATGACTTTTTGGATCAGGCGTTCAATGCCCGCAAGGTCTTTGAACTCGTCCGCACAAACTAATGATACAGCCTGACCGTTTGAGCCTGCTCGACCTGTTCGGCCAATTCTATGTACATAATCTTCAGCAACGTTGGGTAAGTCAAAATTAACGACCTGTGGCAACTGGTCGATATCGATGCCTCTAGCGGCGATATCTGTCGCGACCAATGCTTTGATTTCACCAGACTTGAACTCAGCCAAAGCACGTGTTCGCGCGCCCTGACTTTTGTTGCCATGAATCGCCGCGGCTTTGATGCCTTCGGCTTCAAGGTAGCGGGTCAAACGGTTGGCACCATGCTTAGTGCGGCTGAATATTAAAGTCTGTTGCCATTTGTTTTCACGAATCAACTTTGAAAGTAGTTGAGATTTCTTCTTTTTGTCGACCGGATAAATCCATTGCTCGACTGTTTTGGCCGTGGTATTACGCGGGCTTACCGAGATTTCAACCGGTTGATTGGTAAACTCTGAGGCTAAGTCTCTTATATCATCTGAAAAGGTGGCCGAGAATAATAAAGTCTGACGCTTCTTAGGTAAGAGATTCACAATTCTGCGGATATCTCTGACAAAACCCATATCGAGCATACGATCGGCTTCGTCGAGCACCAGAATTTCAAGGTCTTCAAACTTAACGGCATTTTGCTGGTGTAGATCCAATAAACGGCCCGGCGTGGCGACTAAGATATCAAGGCCTTTACGCAGTTTAATCATTTGAGGGTTGATTTTAACCCCACCAAAAACTACGGCTGATTTTAGTGGCAGGTGTCGGCCATATTCACTGACGCTGTCGCCAATTTGTGCGGCTAACTCACGGGTGGGCGCCAGGATTAAGGCGCGTGTTCGATTGCCTTTCGGACGCTCACCTTCAGATAATATATCGAGTATTGGCAGTGTAAAACCTGCGGTTTTGCCTGTGCCGGTTTGCGCTGCCGCCATGATGTCCTTGCCTTCAAGCACGATGGGAATAGCCTTTTCTTGAATAGGTGAGGCTTTTTCATAACCAAGCTCAGAAACGGACTTTAAAATAGCAGGGGATAAACCGAGAGAATCAAAACTCATATAATACTCTAAATAATTTGAGGAAAGGCGCTGAATGCCTGTGCCGCGTGAGCTTACAGGAAGAGTGTATCGAGCGCCAGTTGCGAATGTTTTAGCTGAGCAGGCAAGCGAGGAGTGATGCTTCGAGTTTAGTGTCTAGCTGGGTACCAATGATCTCGATGCGACTGTCGGGGCTTTCGTCCAGCATGTATTCTGAAAGCGTAGCGTCTGCCTTGTTGTAAGCGAAGATGCCTTCATCGGTAATAAATATCGCTTTTACGCGTTCGGCCTCAATACCGCATAGTAAGCTGTAAATGTCCAAGCGCTTAAAAATCTTGTTTGCGTCAAATGTTAAACCGGCACTCTGAAAGCTTTCACCGCTATTTTCAGATTGATCATGCACATGTTTATGGTCTTCAGTTTTTATGTTGTGTTGGAGAATTGGGCTGTTTAACCATTGAAGCTCAAGTGCTCCGTTGGTCGTGCTGTAAAACCGGGTATTGTATAAGGGGGCGCTGTGATCGCTTGAATCTTGATGCTCGGCTTGTTGTGTTAAATAATTCTGAGCGAATTCAAGGTCACCTCCTTGATACAGGTCTGCTTTATTGGCGACGATGATGTCAGCAATATCTAATTGCTGCTTGAATATAGCATGTTCGGTATAGCGGGAATCTTGCAGCTTTCTTGCATCGATTAAGGTAATAGTGGCCTGTAAACTCAATACCTCCTGGTAGTGGATCGACTGGAGCAGGGCGAGTACTTCTTTAGGGTGGCCTAGGCCCGAGGGTTCAATCAACAGGCGATCGGGTTTAGCTTTGGCCAATAACATATTTAAGGCTATTTGCATCGGCACACCCGATGCACAGCACATGCAGCCACCGGGTACTTCACGAATAAATACGCCGCTTTCTTGCGGGTTGTTACCCGCTATTAATGCGCCATCAATGCCAATTTCGCCAAACTCATTGACCAGTACCGCCCAGTTTTCATTTTCTGGCTTACGCTTTAACAGCTGTAAAATAGCCGTGGTTTTACCGACACCTAAGAAGCCGGTAATGATATTAGTGGGCACGGCACGAATCGTTGACATAAATGTTCTCGGAAATTACAAAGCGCAGTTTTGCTTAATCAAGTTTTGGGCAACAAGGGCAACTTTATAACTTAATTTGTCGTTAATTTATACCCCACTCAAAACCAATATTTAGCCGGTCTGTATGATCGAATTGTCCGAACAGCCCTTCCTGGTCGCCATAAAAACGATCCACTCCGAGTGTCAAATCCAGGTTTGATTGTAGATTGTAGCGAACCTTGGGGCGTATCAACCCATCGTGATGGTCTAAGGAATACAGGTTTAACAGGCTCAGCGTCAGCGTTTCGTTTAACAGTTTTACTTCCCAGAGAAAGCTGAGGGTATCTTCTGTTTTTGATTTAATTAAGCGATTTCCTGGCGCTAGAATGCGGGTCTGAAACCACTGGAATGAGAGGAACTGATCGCTCAAACCCTGATAATCCAGGCCGATAACAGAGCTCCATTGATTCGCCTGAACAGCGCCAGGAAGACTGGTATTATTCAAAGGCAAAGCGCGATGATAGCGATTGGTTTCATAGGCGACTTCGCTGCGCAATGTCCAGGAACCAAATGCGTTACTGGCACTGCCGCCTATCAGGTGGCTGCGCGCATAATGGCTGGTGATGGTAACTGTATTTGGAGCAGATAAGCGAGTAGTTAGTATCGGTTCATCAACATAGTGGTATAGGTAGTTGAGAGTCATGTCCCATCCCGACCAATATTGACTCAAACGGATACCGAAATCACTATCTTTAACCGGTTTGGCTGGGGCTTTTATTGACTCAAAATTAAGTGCTACGCCTTTAACCGCTTGGGGTACCAATAAGGGGCTGGTAAAACTGAAAGCAGAGTTTGCCGAGGCTAGATCGTGTGTCGTAGTATCCGGTATCCACAATAATTGAATTTGTGCGTCCTCATTAAGGGGTATCTCAGCATTGATCATCCACAAGGGAATACGCGCGTCGTCAAAGTCATCTAGAATAAACTCCCGATAACTTTGAGGGTTCACTACGTCAAGTAGTTTGAGGCCATCAGCTTCACCCCAAACAACCTGTTGTTTACCTAGTTTCCAAAAAATGGGGTTGTTGTTGGCCTCTTGTTGAAATTCCCAATAGAGTTCTCGAATACTGGCTGAACCATGTTCATTATTGACTCTGGGTTTGGAAAACTGCGCGTAGGTAGAAGGTGTACCTGAATGATTTGCTTGTGTTTCTAAATCCAGAGTCGCGCGGCTGATCAGTGTCAGCTCGCCTTCGCCAAGTGAACGGTTAAATTCAAGGTCCAGTTGCCAATCCTGTTTCTGCCATTGATGGCTCAAATAGTTGTAACTGCTCTGGCTCTTGAGCATGCCTCCCACTTCAACAGCATGGGCTGTTGAAGTGATCATGAAAGCGCTTAAGGTAAGACTTAAAATGTATTGACTCTTCATCTTCTTAGTCTCCTATTTAGGCGCGCCGCGTGTTAAGGCATGCTTGGTGAAAAGCTTGTCACTGATCGGCGTGTTGTAATCGACCTGAGAGATTAGCCACTGTGTCTGATGGCCAGTTTTATGATTGATGACTTTAATCTGATGGCGTGTCCAGATTGAGTCGACTAAGCGCACATCGTCAATTGTTAGGGCTTTAAGCGGGTTAAGGTTAATGTCCCAATACTCAGCCTGCATAATGACCCAGTTTGCGGTATCAACCCATGCTTGTACTTTGCCGTAACCCAGCTCTGAGGCGGTGTCGGAATTGACAGGAATGGACTCGAGTAGCAGCATGTCTTTGCCCTTGCGTTGTGTGCGCTCAAGCGTTTTAAAGTGATAATCTCCCAAATTTAATTTACCTTCTTTTTTCATGTCTTCGTAGGTCAGATCGGTGCCGAGGAAATAATCTCCCCGATCTGATGCTGAAATACGTCGCGCTTTTCTTAAGGCTGGCAGATATAACCATTGGTCATCATCCACACTCTCATCTGGATAGTCGTAGGTTAAAAAACCGGTGTTTTTGACGTTTCGGGGCGAAAGGTAAAACAGTACCGTGCGCTTTTCATCACCATAATATTTTCGGTATACCTTGGTTTCTCTGACGCGCTCTTTACCGCGTTTATCGGTTAGGGTCATTTGGATATGTGAAGAACGAACCTGACCTTCATCGACTGTATTGATTTGCTGAGCCACCCAACGACCTTCAGGTAGCGCCTCTGCCTGAGAATCGTGACTTACGCTTGATAATAAAAAGATGGCTAAAGCTGAAACCGCCAAAACCGTGATGGAGCTTGCAGGGCTTGTTTCTGCTTGTTCACTTGGTTTGATGTTTAGACCAGTTATAAATTTTGGTTTAAACAGTAATATCATCGCCGGGAGCAGTGTCATGCTGACCATAAAACTGGTGGTAACGGATAATGCGACGATCAAACCAAAGTTATTTAAAGGCACAACTTTGCTTGAAATTAACACGCCAAAACCCAATGCCAAAGCGAGCAAATTGAAAAATAGAGCACGCCCAGTACTGGGGTAGAATTGTAGCAGTGAGGTTTTGATCACGCCGGTCTTTTGCTGAAGTGACTTTATACGATCAATGGTATGAATAGCGAAATCTACGCCGAGTCCGATCGCCACGGCTGAGAACATCGAGGTGCCCATGCCTAGATTGATACCAAATAGCACCATGAAGGTGTAGACAAAGAGAATGCTGATGGCGATAGGCGTTAGTGCATATAAACCCGCGACAGTTGATTTAAATAAAACAGCTGACACTAACCAAACCAGAAAGAGCGCAATCGCCATGCCTGAAAAATGGCTGACACCGAGGTCTTTTATCCAGTGGTAGCTTAAATTGACACGGCCACTGAGATTACCTTTCACTTCACTATCATTAAATTGTGTGAGCAAATAATGATTCAACGACTCAATCACTTGCTTGTTTTGGACATAAGCGCCTTCATTCAAGGTGATTCGAACATTGGCCAGACGGTAGTCAAAATCAATCTCTTCTTCAAAGTCACTGGGATTGCCTGATGCGGAATAGAGTAAAAAATATTGTGCGACTAAATCCTTGTCATCAGGTAGCGCGTAATAAGTCTGCTCACCTTCATTTAAAGACTTATTCATCTGCTTGAGATAATCAACCACCGAGGTCGAGCCCTGCACGTTAGGTAAGGTTTCAGCATATTGCTGCAGTACTTCTATTTTTCTTAATATGTTCGGCTCGAAAATGCCTTCTGTTTCATGGGTCTCAATGACAATGTCGATATTATTGGTGCCATCGAAGCGCTCATTGATCAGCGTGTTGGCTTGATGAATAGGCTCATTAGGGTGGAAGGTGTCAATACGGTTTTCATCAACAACCAGCTGGCTGGCCGAGAATACACCTACTAGCACCATGGCCATAGAAATACACACAATCCACTTGGCTCGACGTATTGTTAGGTCACCTAATTTGACCATCAGGGCAGCAAAGAAGTCATGCTGATCTTTAACCAATAGAGTCGCCAATTTTGGATTTACTTCCGACTTCATCAAACTCATCGCAGCAGGCAGTAAGAACAATGAAAAGAGCCACGCCATGCTCACACCGAAAGCGGTAAACAATCCGAAGGCTTTAAAGGGAGGCATATAGGCGGCGAAGTAAAGGCCCAGAAAACCGGCCGCTGTGGTGAGTGTCGTGAGGGTAACCGGACGCCACATTTCGAGCATGCTATTGACGATCGCATCATTAAATGACTCATGGGGGTAACGTGCGCGACGTTCGAAATATTCACTGTATATATGAATGCTGTCGGCAACGGAAATACCAATCAGAATAACAGGCAGGGCGTTAGTGATGACAAAAAATGGCGTACCACTAGCCGCCATCGCACCCAGCGTAGTAAGGGCTGATGCGGCAATAATAACATTCGCCATCAGTGTCGAAGAAAATCGTCTAAAGGCAATAAATACCATGATGGTAATGATCAGGCCCGCAGCGGGATTGAGTCTAAACGCATCGGCATCGATATAGCTTCCCATAAAACCAGACACGGCGCCTTCACCGGCGATATGTAAACTAATCGACTCGGGCGTGTTTATCGCATCGATTTTATTGATGATTGCCTGATAGGTTTGTTCGAC
>Ga0209290_1000263_pt1 | contig 45838 bp, 34 predicted proteins | sample EN1Hudsemesocosm_2_FD_184632 | JGI IMG/M metagenome (GOLD analysis project Ga0209290, IMG submission 184632) | Methane-oxidizing microbial communities from mesocosms in the Hudson Canyon - EN10B Hudson Canyon (SPAdes) (version 2) | ecosystem: Environmental > Aquatic > Marine > Cold seeps... | reverse complement strand
ATGCTCCTTCTGATGTAAAGGACCATTAAGTTTGCGCTGTTCAAGGGTGTTAGTACACGATATCACTAGGACTACTAAGCCTTATTGTGCCAATTGCAGACATCATATATCTAAATGGTATTGCTATTAAGTAATCAATTAGGTTCCACTAATTGAATATTTTTAATGGCAGTGTTGTTACGACGAGCGGACATTATTTTTGTTTGATCAATTGACAAACACGTCCGCAAAATAGCCATTAATAGAACAACTCAAGTTCGCACTTTTGAGACACAGAAGACCTTCCTATATTAATCAACTACCATTAACATGGTTATGACTTAAAATGACTGTGAGTTCAATTAATTCAAATAACATGGTTATCTTGTTAGTTATTTCTGACAGTAATTAGTTGATCATGATTTTAAAAATTGAAGAATAAAAATGAAATACATACAGCGACGCATATCGGTTACAAATGAGAAAGGAGAAGAGGTTGAATACTCCGATGCCGAATTTTTTGGCATTAATGCACCTTTGATTGTACTTGGCGAACCCGGTGCAGGAAAAAGTGAACTACTAAGGTTCGCTAGCGAACAATTTGCTGCACAAATTTATAACGCTTCTACCGTTGGTGCTCTCCCAGCATTTGATGAAACATCAAAATTAATAATCGTGGATGGTATTGATGAAATAACGGCCTATGAAGCAGGGATACCCGTCAATAAGATTTTGACTAAGCTACCAATGTCAGCCCAGTTTGTACTCTCTTGCAGGGCGGCAGATTGGCAAGATACCCTCAATTCAAGAATCATAAATCAAAAATGGCAGCAACAGCCCATCGTTGGGCGAGTAATGCCGCTGAATCAACAAGAAATAATAGATTTTGTAAATGCTAATGGTGAAGGGCAGAACGGAGAAGAGTTTTTGAAAGAGGCTCAACAGCGCGACGTTGTTGATTTGCTAAGAAACCCGCAAAACCTCCTATTGCTATTAAAGTCGGTAAAAAGTAAAGGATGGCCAGATACTAAATTAGAGCTTTATGAAAACGCCAGTCTTGAACTTATTAAAGAAGACAACTCCACTCACGACTCCATTAACAAAACCCGCCCTGCGTCAGAACAATTAATTGAAGCAGCAGGTTTCATTTGTGCTCAGCTATTACTTTCAGGGACAACAAGCATCAGTCTTGATAGACAAGGTGATGAAGAGTACCCCAAAGCATCTGAATTAGCGTGTGAGGATATTGATAATGAGGTTATTCAATCGGCTCTATCAACAAAGCTATTCCGCTTAACAGGACAGAACCTGTTGGAACCATGCCATAGAACGGTTGCAGAATTTTTAGCCGCAAAATGGATAGCAAAAGCTCTCAGAAGTCACCTTTCCCTTAGACGTCTCGAAAACATACTTTATGGAAGCAACTATATCGTGCCTGCAGCACTCCGTGGACTACATTCGTGGATAGCTACCTTGAGCTCCTCACTTGCATGCAAATTTATTGAACGCGACCCTTATGGATTTTTTAGGTATGGCGACCCGTCAGTTCTCACAACTTCACAATCACAAAATCTTTTGAGCAATTTAGAGAAAGTCGCTGAAATAGACCCCTACTTCCGTAGCGAAGATTGGCATGCGACTTTTGGTAGAGGTCTGGCTAGGCAAGAGTTACGTGATGATATTATACGTGTGATTCGTAACCCTCAATCTCCTTACCAACTTTCCCATTTGATAATTGAGTCAATTCAAGGAGACTCTTTTGTAGATGATATATCAAGCGAATTATTAGCGCTCGTAAATGATAGTTCGGCAACCTCACTTGAACGGCATGCTGCGTTAAATGCTATTTCTGAATGCAATAACCAGCCTGACTGGCAGAAGGCAGTAGAAAGCCTTCGAGAATTAACGGATACAGAGTCGTTACGCATTGCCCTAATTATAGTGCGAGATAGGGTCGAGCTATTCACAGGCATAGCCGTCGCTGAAATTCTTATAGAATTGACTAATTCAATAGCAGAAGGTAGTGGATCGAGTGTTGCTGGGGTGGGATTTGGGCTTCACCAAAAATTATCGGTGCCCCAACTAGAAGAATGTTTGGACATACTAGCCAAGTGTACAGCAGATGAAAGACCAAACAGACGCCGTAGTAGGCGCGGGGATGTAGAAAACTGGTTGTTCAAGTTTATACAAGAGCGGTTTGAACGAGGCACATTACCTGCCGCAGATAGGGTATGGTCTTGGTTAAAATACTTAGAAATACGTGGTTACCATAGGACAGACTGGGATAAATACAGTGGAGAATACTTTTCTCAGAACGTTGAATACCGACAAGCCCTTCAAGCAGAGGCCTTAAAATCTACTGAAAATACCGAAGACTTTTGGATGGTATTGTTCCGCTTAGGTGAAGCCAGCCCTGGCCTATGGCTCCGTGAAGATGACTTGATTTTACATTTATGTAATATGCTAGAAGAGAAGGATTCATACTCTGATTGGGACCAAAGATGGAAGAGTCTTGTAAGGTGGGGGCTAATAAACCGTGATTTCACAGGAGAGCTAATGGATTTTGCACGCAACCAAGCGTCGCAAAGCAACATACTTTCTTCTCATTTAGCGGAATTAGAGAAACCACCTGAAAGAGATTATGAGAAAGAAGAAAAGGAACGCGAGCGGAAGTATAGGCAAGAGAAACAGCATAAACTGCGTGTTATCCATCAGAGTTTTGAGAAAGTACAAAGTGAGTTAGGCGAAGGAAATCATTTAGGTGCTTTAGGTGATGTTGCAAAAGCCTATCTTGGTCGTTTCTCTGACCTTAAAGAAGCCAACAGCCCTACGGATAGAGTTGTAGAATTGGTCGGTAGCAAGATGGCACCAATAGCTTTTAAAGGCTTAGCTGCTGTTATGACTCGCGATGACATTCCAACCCCCAGACAAATAGTAGAACTTCACGCCAGCGAACAAAAAGAGTACTTTTTCGAGCATATATTACTAGCTCATTGCGCAATCATGCTTCAACCCTCACAAGATTTATCGGGTTTACCACTTGATATTGCGTGCTCTGCGTTAGCTGCTTGTCATTGGGGTTTGGATTTTGGTGATAACTATACTTCTGACCTACAAAAACAATTGGAAGATATTGTATTTGCAGATAAAGCCATTAAGGAGACCTTTGTTCGAGATACAACGGAGCCATATCTAAATAGTGGTGCAGAACATGTTTCGGGACTTTATCGCTTAGCACGAAATGAGGAGCTTTCCGACATCGCCGGTCCGTTAGCAATAGAATGGGTTGAGAAGTACACCAATCTTTCTAACAATTCTTTACGAGATCTGCTCATCGCGGCAATCCATTTTGGTTCTCAGAATAGAGTGCTGGAATTAACACGTAAATATGTATCTAAAGAAAAATGGATTGACGATGAGCAACGCAATATATGGATGGGCGCGGTTTTCTTGTTGGATTTTGACAAAAATTTAGAACTGCTGACCTCCTACGCAGCAGAAAAAAAAGAGCATCTTTGGTCATTCAAAGCAATGTCAAATCCTGAAGAAGAAAAATATGAAGGCTGGCCTAAACTTAGTGCCGCGCAACATCATTTCCTCATAACCAATTTTGGCTCTTTATGGCCACCAGAAAACCACCCTTCTAACGGTTGGCGTGGAAACCAAAACCCGTGGGATGCAAGTAACTTTATCCAAGGACGGATAAGTGACCTAGCCGCCGACCTTTCAGACCAAGCAGAGGCATTACTAAGAGGTCTATTTAAGACCGGAGGTTTGGAGGGTTATCAGAATCATATAAAACACGTATATTCCCAGCAAACAAGGCTTAGAGTAGAAGCAAATAAAGTATTGCTGCCCATCAGCTGCGTGAGAAATATATTATTAAGAGGCGAACCTGCTACCCATGATGATTTGCAGGCCCTTCTAATGGATGAATTGGTAGCTTTGCAAGAACGTCTAAGAAATGGCACTACTAATGATATTTTACCATTTTGGAATGACGATACACCTCATGATGAGAATTATTGCCGAGACCGTATAACATCTTCAATTAACCCTTATCTTGAACGCTTTAATGTTCGCGCTCATACAGAAGGCACCATGCCAGATAACAAACGATGTGATTTGTTGAATACGCATGGATTAATGAACCTACCAATAGAGATCAAAGGCCAGTGGCATAATGAAGTATGGACTGCAGCTGCAACGCAATTGCAAAATTATACGCGAGAGTATCATTCAGATGGGCTAGGTATCTATCTGGTATTATGGTTTGGTTATTTAGAGCCTAACCACTCAAAGAACCCTCACGGCTGGAGAGGCCAGCCACTACCAAAAGCTTTGGATGAAATGAAAGGCCTTTTGGCATCTAGATTTGAACATGTCTCAGAGAAAACAAAAATTATTCTGCTTGATCTTTCTAAACCCTCTTAAGACTCCCCAGTATCCCAATTAGAGGCATGATGAGTTTTAAAATTATCAATAGATAATTCGTTATGTGAGTCTTGCCCGAAAACGACCCTTAGCTAACATTACCAATCATAATTTTTATATATTTATGGAGAACCCAAAAATGAATAAAGAAGCACTTAAGTCTATTGTCGAAAAGTTTGGCGGTACCTACGACGAGGAGATAGAAGGGCTATTAAAAAAACTTAATTTTCTTGAAGATACCTGTAAGTATGGAAAATTGATGAAAAGTATCTTATCAACCAATGACAAGAGTAATTTTCTTGCTGATGTTTTTGAAGCTAGCTTTGCTTTTCAATTTGAATCATCCAATTTACCGCTTGAATATGAAGTGAAACAAAGTGAAGTCAATAATAGTTCAATCGATTTTCTTAGACGAATGGACTCAGGAATATCTATTTATCTAGAGGCACGTCAGTTACAACAAGATTCTGGTACAGGCCAGTCGATTATGGATCAATTGGATAGAAACAAATTTTATCGGATTTCTATGAATGGTGATGACGAACATGACTCTATTGTTCGTTTACAAAACGTCATAGTCAGCAAAGTTCAGAAGAAAAATGGAACACCAACAAAATTCCTGTCCATTAATAAAGACATCATAAATATTGTAGTCATCGATGTATCTGACCTAATTCTAGGAACCATTGATTTATATGATTGTCTGCTAGCCACTCATGGTGATTCCTACGTTGAAGAGATATATAGGCGAGGAATATTTGGTTTGTTTCAAGAACCTCTATCTGGCTATCCATCAAAAATTGAGGAAATCGCTGAATCTTATGAGTACATTCGTGGTATTTTGCATGGAGTGCTCTTTCTTTTTAAGGCCAAGAATTCTGGTCTGCTTAATTACGATCTAGAGCATTATATGGTTTGGAATCCTAGTCTGGTTGACCAAAAACTTGCTAAAGAAGTAAGCGATGAAATCAATAAAGCAGTTCCAATTAAAAGTAATTAAGCTCAAAAGTATTAGAGTATCTATAATCCACTCTTGCAGAAATAAAACTAAGTTGAGCATGTAAAATCATGCACAACATTAAAAAAACCAGTGACTAAAAAGTGGTAGAACTTGCCTTTGAGACCCTCCCGGTCTCCCAAGCGACAGTTTATGGCTCAAGCATCCTATTGGTGCCAAGAGAAGACATCATGTGATTAGGGTTATTACGTTTTAAAATCGCCTTAACTGTAAGTTTTGGTGCAATCTTACATAGCAGCGTCCATTTTATAGCGGGCATATAAATATATCATTCACCTTTTCAGTAAGGTGTAGCTTTCAATCGAGTCAGCTCCCTGCTGGTTCACAACTATGAGTGGTCAAGAAAAGGTCTTGTGCCTAAATCAGACCTTTCGTATTCAAAAATTATCGATACATCAGCTTCTCTTTTTCTGCTCTTTCATCTTCTGCAGCGGCCTCTCTCTCCCAACGCTCAGAAATTCTTGAGCAAAACGCACTTGCTTTTGGCCAAGTTGTTGATAGTTTCTCAGCTCGTCTAACCCACATTACAGATAATTCTCTCTCTTGTTTTCCTCCTTCATACATTGCCTTACAAGTAACGCCACGAGAATTAAACTGAGCCAAACCAAGACCGGTCTCTATTTCTTTTGAATCGATATCTTCTAATAGTTGCCTCAAACACCTGTGAGGCCAATTACTGTCCTCATCATCCTCAGGCAAAAAATACAAAACTTCACCGATCTTCTGGTCACAAATACCCACTCGATCAGCTTCTTCAGCTAATTTACGCGCCTCTATAACCCAGTCATCAAACTGCTCAATATTTACGCTACCATCATCACTAAGACCCGGAGGTGTTTTCCAAGAATACATTAACTCCCATGCCATTTCGGCCTTATTCTTTGATTCCTCTGTTACCTCTTCTTGTTTTTCTGAAGAAGCAGGTTTATAGATCTGCACCATAATTTCCATGAAAAAATCAGCATTTTTGCTCAACATTTTATGCAATGTAAGTTGGCTTTCCGACATAGAACGATGACGGTGTAATAAAGGCAAGTATTTATACTCTAGCTGAGCTAGCCTATCAAAGTCAGTGTTCGCGCAACTCAATTTTTGAAAAATTTCACTTAACGCTTGAACAGTCTCCTCTTCATCTAAATGGGTATAGATATCATCAAGAAGCTTAAAGCCAAAATCGTCAGGAAATTTATCTAACCTAAAACCAACTTTCATCGGTAATTCGATAGAACGTCCATGGTCAATAAATTTTTCCGAGACAAAAACTAATATTTCCGAACTATCGTCCGAATAACAAAAGGGACGAATTTTCCAGTATTCTCGTTCCACTCCTGTCCCAACGCTAGAAATTAGCTCGTATGTATCAAAATTATCGGGGTAATCGACAAATAACTTTGCCTTTCCAACACTATCAAGGCTCTGAAAGAACTCGCACTTTAAAAGGTAAGTGTTCCAATCACTACCAAATAGCTTGAACATAATTTGGCTTAAGCTGGCGAAGAACAGAGTATTTGCATTATTTTGGGAGTCATAAGAATCAGAACATTCCTCAAAGAAAGTAAAATCCAATATAGTTTCATCAATAGAGCGCGCAACAAACACTGGGTACTGAACCTCATCCACTAGAGCCATAAGCCCTTGCTTGCCATCTAAACCCAAAATTTCACTAATTATTCTCGTTCGAATTTTATAGAGCTCTTCTTCTGCGGCTTTCATATCTGTTTTTGGAAAACCTATATCTGGGTACTGTTCATCGAATAACCAATTAGCCTTTTTAGCTGCATCTACAACCTCAAACAATGACAGTAAAGACTCCAACTCATTGATTTCATCAATGGTCATCGACCACTTTGCATCAGGAAACGCCTTATGTTTATTACAAACTTGGCGCAACGCAGTCCAAACAATATGCCTTTCTTCTTTATCATCTAGCGTTTCGCCCAGATACCCCAATCCCTCCAAAATTTCTATCTTCAAATCATCCGGTGCCATCGAATACACATCTATCAAGCCAAGCCAACGCTTCGGCACGACACCTACAATTGAAATTGCAAACTTAAGATATTCAGTGTCAGCCTGATATCGATCACTATGAGTAAGAACTGCTTTTTCTGAACGAGAAAAATCCTTCCACTTAGGTTCACTGGTAGGGTGTGATACCCTATGAAACTGAGGAAAAAGCCCTTCCATCAGTTCCCATACTACATTTTCATTTTTTCTTGCCAGAAGTTGCAGGACCTCTAGGCGTTGGTTCAATGTTGCTACAGTACCCGGACTCCAAGATAGAAAAATCTCTTTCAAAGAGTTGATAGGTCGATTTGATGTCCGCCCCCCCGGGTCAAGTGAAGCCAAATTTAACAAAATCAAACACACCCTTGGAAAGTATGTTGGCTCCCAGGCCAAAGATTCAAGACTCCACAAAAAATGAGAATGATATGAATGGCTATAAAAGCCATCACCATCCGAGAAAATTGATTTAATGCTGTCAGGATCGCCCTGAATAATACTATCCAGGGCCTCCATAAAAGGGACTGGTGCGGCCTCAGCTAATACAGGCATTTGATTACCTAAACTTGTTATTACCCTTGCATCTTCACTAAGAGTATTAAAGCCTGCAATAATTCGATTAACATATGTTTGTTTATTAACCCCCGTTTCAAAAACTGCGTTATCTTCTAGTCGCGAACCAAGAACAGATATTTTTAACAAAGTTTCTGCTAATCCATCTCTTATCCAGTTCGTATGCTTAGCAGTTACACCATGTACAGCTGCCATTCCTCGTTTTTCCGAAGGAATATCCAACCTTGGGTCAACTTCACTGAATACATCATTTACAGCTTCTTCAAACCTTTGCAAATGATATTTGTTTATATTCTGTACGACTAATGCGAAAGCCGTTGCTGATGCCGTAACAACCCATGAATCACCTATTTTTACCATTAGTGGATTATCATGGTTCAAAAACTGTTGTAATTTCAGGCAGTATTCAGCGTAATTACAGCCCGCCAATTTCTGAATGATTGAAATATCGCCCTCGCAACTTTCATCCCAGCCTCCAATCAAAACGGCAGGAATTACGGTTTCCGCATAATCATTATGCGCCCAGTTTGGTAATTCATCATCCGATATACCAAATTCTAGTTGATTCCATACACGCCAAATACCAACACTTGCACCACATGCTCTTGAATCCTTTTCTGCATCTTCTTTACTTAAACCTATTTTCTGTAAAGCTTCCGCGAAATCACGTCCGAGTAACCTTTTAAGCTCTACTTCTGCAGGCGTTTTCTTTGGAACTCTACGGCCATTAGCTACTATTACTTTATGGCCATATTTCGCTAACGATCTAACTTCTGATATCGCATTGTTAACTAAAAAAACATTATGATGTTCTTGAGTAGAAAGTTTTCGAGCATCTTCAACACTATTTACCACAACACATTTTGACAAATAATTTAGCTGCTCTTCTATCTCTGGGTTCGCAGAAATTACCGCGTAAGAAAATGCGAGAGACTCTTCAGGCGAATCAGATTGAACTGTGAAATAAGCATCTTCTTCTGAAAACTGCTCTAAAAATTGCCGCCCCTGTTCATCTCGAGCGTGTAACAGTAAAGCCTCTGTAATTTCTGGGTCAGTTTTCTCAACCCACCTCTGCCAAAAACCAGCTAACGATTCAATGGAGACATAAGGTATAACGTGCTCATCATTCAACCAGGCTTGGACACTATAAAAATTCTCTATCCATTCCTCCATCGTGGAACTATCGATGATGACTACGTCCTTCCAACCAGCTAAACCTTTAAGCTCAGTTTCAAAATCAACTTTATTATTAAATTTCCGAAAAGAAACCGCGACATAAGTTGTTTCATTTCTCACCCAGCCATTAGGTAAATCAACGTCTTTTCGCTTATTGAAATCGCTCTTTACTTTAGCCCTATCATTTGCACCAACACCAAGCTCCCATACAGAATTCCCATCAGGCACCCAGGGACTTTGATAAGAACAAGACAAAACACCATCCCATCCTGAAAGCTGTGTGGCTTCGTTAGCCAAAAATCGAATCATCGATATAGAAGACATAGGCAAGTTTGCGTGTATCAACCTGCGCATTAATTCCCCAGACATATGCCTAGCATCGACACGATTCGCCCATTGCTCCAAGTGCGCCGTAGTTACTACACCCATAACTAAATATCCAATTTTTTATTAGAAGGTTAAAATAAATATCTTTAGATCGAACCATAGTAAAAAGTGTCTGATCTATTTGATAACCAAAAGTAACTATAACAAAGCTTCAATTAAAGTCACTCGTGAAAGGGCCTGAAATCAGAACGAAATGAATAGATTTAAAAATTGATTGTCATGGTTTGTTATGACTGCTTTCATACAGTAAGCAGCCATTACAACCACGCTAATAAACTGACCAACACCGAAGTAATATATAGACGCACACTAAAGCCCGCTTTGGGTCGTAAGGAGCGGTATATCGAGTGAGAAAGGGGTCAGGTTGAATAGATTTTGACAGGCTCAATTAAGACCGATTAATTGCCCCCTAAAGATTCTTACATATTTTTGCAAACCGCTTTAGCGGCTTAACTTCTCATTCGCGGTAAAATCACGACCAGACTATTTAAGGTGTTAACTTAATTGGCGATCAAGTAATTTTTCAGAGTAAAAATGTCTTGTTTTCAGACAATATCACCTTTCCATGCGGTAAGTGAGATACTGACTTGCTCAGCGTTCGCACGGTTAACAATAGTTTCTTCTGCAGTATGCTAAGTAATGACATAAAGCAGTTTATTATGAGTTTCTGCAAAAACATCTTGGTGGCTCTATCACTAGCAACGTAATCACTAGTTAGCGAAAATAAATCACGTACTTTTTGAAAAGATCACTTCAATCGGCTTTGAATGCTCAACGAAAATTCCGGGTAGAGGGAAATATCATTGTGCCCCGCCCCTTTGATAACAAGGGATTCAAACTTTCGACTTGCGAGTTGTTTAACAAGGTTCTCCGTTCTGGCTCTGGGTATCACCTCATCCTGCTCCGCGATCAATACCAGAATGTCATCTGCCGTAATCAAACTTGCCCTTTCAAGAGAGTCATACTTGTCCTGTAACAGTAACGACACGGGTAGCATCCAATAGATATTGGATGCTACGTTTTCGATACTATCAAACGGCGTCACAAGAATCAGATGCTCAACTTTTCGCTGGGCTGCCACATATGTAGCGACACCAGTGCCTAAACTGCGCCCCATTAACGATAAGCTAAGGTGCTGTTTATTCAGCTGATCAAATATATGAAGTGCATCCTGATATAGTTTCTTCTCAGAGGGCGTGCCACTACTATTGCCATACCCGCGATAAGGAATCAGGTAGATAGTGTAATCTGTATTAATCGACTTAAAAAATTCAATATTTTGTTCGATATTCTCGGCATTACCACCGTAATACACTAAGGCCTTAGCGCTCCCTTTGTTAACCAGCCACCCTCGGAGTATTTGTCCATCAGTTTCAAAACTAATTTCTTCAACATTCATAGGCAAGGCACCAGAAATAAGAGCAGGAACCGGGAAATAGAGAATTTTACGTTGCAATACAAATAAAGCCAGGCAAATACCCAGATATATCAAACACACAGTTAAAAGAAAGCTTTTCATCTTGGCCTCAATACCTCATATAAGAAACTAATATCACTTTCATCCTGGATATCTTTTACTCTAATATAATTTACTCTGCACTAAAACATGCCATAGTGGTCATAATAGTCTAATAGACCGATCACTAGGTATATTTTGTTATGCAAAAACATATGGTGAAAGAGATCAAAGCTGACGTCATCCGTACCCGCAGCTATATAGGTAAAAGTGAGCTGGATGACAAAGTGATGCGTGTTATTGGAAATATTGAACGCGATAAGTTTATCTCCAAAAAGTTACGTGCTGTCGCTTACGAAAACCACCCTTTATCAATTGGATTTGGTCAAACCATCTCTCAACCCTACATCGTTGCCTTAATGACGGATATGATCCAACTGCAACCAGATAGTGTTGTGTTAGAAATAGGTACAGGCTCAGGCTATCAAGCCGCTGTGTTAGCCTCGCTGGCAAAGCAAGTCTATAGCATGGAAATTATTGAAGCGCTTGCAGATCAAGCCAGATCCAGACTTCGAGAACTGGGCTATAAAAACATTGAGATTCGCTCCGGGGATGGCTATCACGGCTGGAGTGAACACGCCCCTTTCGATGCAATTATTGTTACTGCAGTTAGCGAACAGATTCCTCCACCTTTAGTCGACCAACTTAAGCCAGGAGGTAAGTTAATAATTCCGGTGGGACAGCATTATCAAACACAGCAGCTAGTTATTCTCGAAAAAGATTTAAATGGCATCACGAGTACCAGACAAATTTTACCTGTAAGCTTCGTTCCTCTGACGGGGGATCATTCAAGAAAACAAGAATAGAACCAAGCTACAGTGATATTTTGATCTCAGCTTTCAAATTGCCGCAATAGATTTCGGCCTAAAATCACGTCACTAACAACTCATCAACTTACGTAATTAGGTTATGTGTTTGCCAGGCGCTCCCTTCTCCAACACGTGCCATCACAAAATCCACAAATGCGCTTATTTTGGAAGATTTCTGCCGCCTACTTGCATACACCAAATAGAACTGTTTTCTGAAAAAGCCATAATTTTGTAATAAATGTATTAGTTTCCCGTCGCTAATATCTGAAAGCGCGAGCATAGCCGGTATGATGCCGATACCTTGATGCCCCAAGGTTATTTTATGGATGAATGACATATCATTGATTAACAACCTGCTTTTAGAAGGAATGGGGACTTCAGTATTTTTGCTATGCATGGATAATGGTATGTTTGGATGCCGGATGATTTCATGCCCCTCTAGTTCAGAAGGGTGTAGGGGTTCACCATGTTTTTCAAGGTATTCAGGCGTCGCACAAACAATCAGTTGCCCAAAACCAATCGGCCGGGCAATCAATGAGGAACCTTCTACTTCACTCGCCCTAAAGGCCACATCGATTTCTTGATCTACAATATTAATCACACGATTATCCATTTCTAATTCCAAATCAATTTTTGGGTACGTGTTAAGAAACTCCTGTATTAATTCTTGCATAAAGTTCGTGCCAAACGCTAAAGGCATACTGACCCTTAAAAGACCAGATGGCTCAACCTGCATTTGTTGTACAAGCTGTTCAGCCTGTTCTGCTTCTTCCACAATTCTACGACAATGCTCAAAGTAAAGTTTACCCACTTCAGTCAGCTTTAATTGCCGGGTAGTCCGGTGAAGCAGCCTAGCGCCTATCTGCTCTTCCAACTTACCCACCTGCCGACTGACTGTCGATTTTGGCATATTGAGCTTCTTTGACGCACCAATAAAACTGCCTTGATTAACGACCGTGGCAAAAATACCCATCTGATTTAATTCCATACTCACCTCGCGATATTGCCACACTAAACCACAACCACTTTATCCCATTAATGGGACGCAAGCTCCCACTTTTACCATCTAATAATTTTATTGGAACAATAATATACTAGCGCAGCAGAATAATTTCACACCTATCTATTTAAATTTGAGGACCAAATAATGACTAAACAATTTTCTTCCTGGGTCATACGCTGGCGATGGTTCATTATTTTAGCAACGGTTCTCGGCGTATTATTTGCCGCCAGTGGTGCGTCCAACATCGTGTTTTCTTCCAATTACCGAGTTTTTTTTGCTGAAGGGAATGAACAATTAAACGCCTTTGAAACGCTTCAAAATACGTACACAAAATCAGACAACGTAATTATCGTCATGACGCCGCAGGATGGTAATGCTTTTTCTAAGCCTTATCTTAAAGCGGTTCATCAGGTAACAGATGCAGCTTGGCAATTGCCCTATTCGACTCGAGTCGACTCGCTCACTAATTTTCAACATACTAGAGCAGAAGAAGATGACTTGATTGTAGAAGATCTGGTCGAAAATCCTGACACCCTCAATGCTGCACAACTCAAGTATATTCAGAATGTGGCATTAAACGAACCGCTACTCAAAAAACGATTGGTTTCTGAAGATGCCAGAATTTCCCTGATAAATGTTACCGCCCAAATGCCCGAACTCGCAGAAGACGAGGTACCTACCTTAGTTAGAGCGGCTCGTGAATTAGTTACCAACATGGAAATGGCCTACCCTAATATTGAGTTCCGTTTAACCGGTACGGTGATGCTCAATAATGCCTTTGGTGAGATGGCACAAAAAGACATGAGCCAGCTGATGCCCATCATGTTACTCGTGATTATTGTGGTATTAGGTGTAATGCTAAGGTCTATTCCTGGAACCCTTGCAACGGTGACTGTCATTATCATGTCAATTCTCACCGCAATGGGGTTGTTTGGATGGTTAGGCTGGACGCTCTCTCCTCCGTCAGCATCGGCACCAACCATTATTATGACGATGGCAGTGGCAGATTGCGTACATATTTTGGTGACATTTCTGCATAGCATGCGTAATGGCCACACGAAAGAAGAAGCACTTAAAGAAAGTATTCGTCTCAACCTACAACCCGTGTTTATCACCAGCCTCACTACGGCATTGGGTTTTCTTTCAATGAACTTCAGTGAAGTGCCTCCTTTCCGCGATTTAGGCAATACAGTAGCGATGGGTGTGAGCGCCGCATTCTTCCTTTCTGTTGTATTCTTGCCTGCGCTGATGATGGTGCTGCCTGTTCGTGTAAAAGTTCAACCCGAACAAGATAGCCAAACCATGAATAAACTATCAGAAATTGTCATCAATAACCGTAGCCGCTTGCTCTGGGGAACCGTTGCGCTGACCATTGGCTTAGTGGCGTTATCTAGTAAAAACCAGGTGAATGATGAGTTCGTCAATTACTTCGATACCAACACTTCATTCAGACAAGATACCGACTATCTGGCTGAAAATATGACAGGTATGTATACCATTGATTATTCGCTGGAAAGTCCTTTTCCTGAAGGTATCAGTCACCCAGAGTTCCTTCAAGATATTTCAAATTTTGCCAAATGGCTAAGAACCCTACCGGAAGTTGAACATGTATACACCTTGGGTGATACTTTCAAACGACTCAACAAAAACATGAATGGTGATCAAGAGTCGTTTTATCAACTGCCAGACAATAATGAGCTTGCAGCTCAGTACTTGTTGCTCTATGAAATGTCACTACCTTACGGCTTGGATCTGAACGACCAGATTGACATAAACAAACACGCGACTCGCGTAGTAATCACTACACAGAACTTCTCATCGCGTAAAACTCTCATGCTTGAGGAAAAGATTAATGATTGGTTGTCGCAACATACGCAAATAAAAACTTATTATGCGGCGAGTCCTAACTTGATGTTTTCCCATATAGGTAAGCGTAATGTTTCTTCCATGATCGGCGGAACACTCATCGCGTTATTCTTTATCTCACTAATTCTTATTATCGCATTGCGCTCGTTAAAACTGGGCATAATTAGTCTAGCGCCTAACTTAATACCGGCAGGTATGGCTTTTGGTGTTTGGGCTTTTTTCAACGGTGACTTAGGTATCTCTCTTGCAAGCGCAGTGGGTATGACACTCGGCATCGTTGTTGATGACACCGTACACTTTTTAAGTAAGTACCAACGAGCACGTAAAGAACTGGGTAAGTCAGCTGAAGAAGCGGTTCGTTATGCCTTTTCAACGGTTGGCGTCGCACTCTGGGTGACTACGCTGGTTTTGGTTGCTGGTTTCGCAGTACTCGCGTCATCAGATTTCAGCATGAATGCCCATATGGGCATATTCACCGCATTAACCATCGCGATAGCCTTAATTATTGATTTTCTGTTCTTACCAGCCCTTCTTATTACAGTGGAGAAACAAAGAAATGAAAAGACGTCACAATCTGTCAGTATTACTAGCCAGCCTATTATTGACTAGCAGCAATCTATTTGCGTTTACCTTAATGGGTAGCGACCAAGATAAAGGTATGGCGATTGCAAAAGAGTCGGACCTAAGAGACCGGGGATGGACTGATAGTATTTCAGAAATGAAAATGACCCTGCGTAATCGATCGGGTGATGAAAGTATACGTGAGCTACGTATTTCCAACTTGGAGGTTGCTAACGATGGTGATAAAAGTCTCACTGTATTTGATTCACCAAAAGATGTGCGCGGAACGGGCTTTCTGAGTTTCTCGCATATCAATGAAGCAGATGATCAATGGCTTTATCTGCCCGCACTCAAACGGGTTAAGCGTATTTCATCAAAAAATAAATCAGGTCCGTTCATGGGAAGCGAATTTTCGTTTGAAGACCTCTCCTCTTTTGAAGTCGACAAATACGATTACCGTTATTTAGGTGAAGAAATTATCAATAGTAGTGTCAGTTATAAATTGGAAATGACTCCTCGTTATCAGCATTCGGGTTATACGCGCTTAGTTACCTGGGTAGATCAAAAAGAGTTCCGTATTCAACAGATTCAGTTCTATGATCGAAAAAAGACGCTGTTGAAAACTCAAACTTACAAAAATTACCGTCATTATTTAGGACAGTATTGGAGAGCTCACACCATGGAGATGAGTAATCATCAAACAGGAAAATTCACCATGCTAGAATTTGATGACTACAAATTTCAAACAGGGCTAAACGAACAGGCATTCAAAAAAAATGCACTCAAACGTTCACGATAGTGCTTAGTTAAATTAAATCCTCCGTGAATAGACATGATACAAACAGTACATGTCGCATTTGATGAGAACAAATAGAAAGGGGGGATTGCGATAATTTTTTTATGATTATGGAAAATAATCCGCTCGCTGTTTAGTTAATAGTGGGCTACATTAATAATGTAGCCCAAGGTTTCAATAGTAATAAATTTCAGTTTTTGAATTGTTTTAAATTTAATAATTTATGGCGCCTCTTATGAACCGATATCTTATTTTTCTATTAACACTTTTTATTTCATCTCATTGTTTTTCAGAAACCATTGTTGCAGCAGGTGACCCTTGGCCTCCTTTTCTTGATCCCGAAGTTCCTAGTCAAGGGATTGTTTTAGAAATCGCACGTGCCGCGTATAAAACTCAAGGCTATGAAGTTGTCATGAGTTTTGTCCCATGGGCAAGAGCCATCAACGGTGTGAAAGAGGCCGACTATGATGTATTGCTCGGGACTTGGTACACCAAAGAACGCACTGAGTTTCTGCATTATAGTGATCCATACTTGTATAATGATATTAAATTTATTAAGCGTAAAGGAGATGACTTTGATTATTCTGGGCTGGAAAGCCTGACAGATAAATCTATAGGTATAGTTAGGGGTTATGGGTATGGGGACGATTTTTTAAATGCTAAAAATTTTAGACGGCCAGAGACCAAAGACCTTTTTTCTAATATTAAAAAACTGATCAAGAATAGAGTTGATCTTGCCGTCGGTGATGAAATTGTGACAAGAGCCATGTTGAAAAGTCATGGCCCTGAGTATTTAGATAAAATTGAGTTTACTAAAACAGCATTAATAACAAATGGATTACATGTGACTTCTGGGCTTAGTAATTCCAAGCACAAAAAACTTATTAATGCTTTTAATAAAGGGCTTAAAGAAATAAAGAATAATGGTACTTTCGATTCAATATTAAAAGGATATGGCTTTTAATATTGACTTAAGTTAAGAGTAATTTCAAATTATATTCTACCTCTTAAGTGGTACTCCAGTTCTGTGCCTGACAGAAATATTTAGATAATGCGTTAAGTTAGTTGACTAAAAATTGGAATAATTCTTGAAAATTAAAAAAATTGTCTATAATCATTTTAAGACTTAACTTTTAGCACAGAGGTATGGTATGAAATTATTACGAAATTTTGGTTATTCACTTTTATTTATCCCTTTTATAGCGTTTGCAGAACAGCAGGTTAAAATAACCTATGAAAATATAGATTCATTTCCTTGGAATATGAAAGACGGCAGCGGTATCGATCTTATATTATTAAAAATGACCGATGACGCTATGCCTGAAGTTAGTTTCAAATATAATCAGGCGCCATGGAAGCGTTGTTTAAATAATATTGAAAATGATACAACGCAAGCCTGTTTTTCAGCTAGCTATAAAGAAAAAAGACTGCAACATGGCTTTTATCCTGGTACACATACTGGTGGTGAGGTTGACCCAGCGTTAAGATTACATTCATCTAGCTATTCACTCTATGTAGCGAAAGATTCCAACATAAATGTTACAGGCAAAATGGTCATTGAAGGCCTAAATGGCAAAATTGCTGCGCCGAGTGGTTATTCAATTGGAGATGACTTGGCTAAAGCGGGTTATAAAGTCGATGCTGGCGGGACGAATACAAAAAACAATTTCAAAAAGCTGATATCAGGTAGGGTTGAAGCTGTAGCTGCGCTTACATTGAATGGCGATAACATTATTCTAAAAAATCCTGAACATGCAAAACAAATCAAAGCAATTGAAACCCCTCTAGTTGATAAACCATACTACTTAATGTTTTCAAAACAGTTTGTAAAAGCTAACCCGGATCTAGCTGATAAAATTTGGAAAAAGACGGCTGAATTAAGAGAAACACAAGAGTACAAAGATAAAGCTGGCGCCTTCCTCGCTCAGTAACACACTCCGACGGGCCATAATGCACTAACGTTATTTGTGGCCCGCGAGTATCTTTTAGAAAGGTACGCTAGCATTCAATTAGGAGTTAATAATTGAACGTATTATACTAAGTATCACTAACCGCCACACACTGATACTTTGTCATTCTTAAAACTCAACCCCATGTGCCTTATGGGATTGAGAAAAAGCCATTCTCAAAAATTATAATTAAATCCTAATGAGCTCACGAAAACATCATTCTTTTCTGTAATGCTGCTGTCTTTGATGCCTGAGCCTAAATTGATATAGGCGGTACCAATCTCTACATCCCAGTTTTCGGTAATTTCGTATCGGGCCCGAACTCCAGTATAAAAACTAGTTGTATTTTTCCCTTCATAAGCTGCGCGGTCTGCATTGGCTTCCTCAGTGCTCACACCAAAGAAGTGGTCAACCATATCGGCACTAGTCCAAGCTACACCCACAAGAGGATTAATGTTGATACCTTTATATTTCATATCGAAGGTGTAATCTACTCGAGCTGACTGGCCGTTGTGCTCACCGGTAACTTCATCCAGCATCACTAATTTCAACTGTCCCATTGGCGTGGTGTGCTGAATATAAATACCTGCATCCAAGGTTGAGTCTCTTTCTTTAAGGCCAAGTAAGGTCTTATTGTCATCATAGTCGTCATCGTCGGAGAGCAAAGAGTCCTGACCCGTTAAAAGCATCCCAACACTTAAGTTATCATATCTTAGTAAGTTGAAGCCTATACCGTCTTTTGAGATAAAGAAGTATTCACCTCTATATTCTATATTTGGTGCAATAAAGTCTTCTGATTCTTCGTCTACATAGGGGGCTGTTACTGTTCCCGCATAAGCCCCAAGCACCCAGGTACTATCGCTGTCACCTGGACCGATAGCATCACTTATATTTTTTTGGGCAGTGTCTGCATAAACTGAAAGCGGTGCTAATGTCGCCACCATTAATGTGGTCTGAACTAAGTTGATTCGGCTTTTTTTGTTCAACATGTTATTTATTCCCTCGCTAAATATTTTCTTATCTCGGTATGACAAATGCCACCCAACGAGGAATAGTTTACTAATGAGGAATGAATACAAACTTGCAAATAGCTGAACAGAACCTTAACAAGAAAATTGAACACTTGATCTTAGGTTAATCTATTGGTTCACGACATTCATAAACAATTGTCCAGGGAGAATAAACGGCAAGATAAGGCCAGGTTGAACTTGCAATGGCATTTAAAAATGTTCTTTCTACAGTGACGCTGTCCCACTGTTGGTTTGCACAATTATAAATAGTATCCATTGGCTCACTAATTTCAATCATTCCGCCTATGGCTAAATGGTGCCATTGCGCACGAATCACCGTGTCTGACATTTTTGGCCCGTTTACAAAATTCATAGTGCTGCATGACGCTAACCATGCACAAAGAGAAACTAGTAATAGTTTTTTCATTAGATTTTTTCTCCACACCAAACTCTAGCTGACCGAGGCGCATAGATACCGAGCGTAAACAATCCGACCAATGCATCAGTAATGGTATAAGTTGACTGCATTTGTTCTACAGGCTGACCATTACAAACCTCTCTCACATTAACCGAATGCTCTCCTCTTAAGCCCCACCACCAATAGCTGTAACTTTGCTGGAAGCTAGGTGAGTTACTACTCTCAGTCTCACTATCTGTGCGCACAGTCACCGATGAACAAGCACATATTAAAAGCGTTAAGATGATTAAAATAAATTTCATTTATTTTTATGCCTTTTTAGTTGAATCTATGTTGTTGAGGTTGTGGGGAAGCATAATTTTAAACAGTGCACCGCCTAATTTTGAACTGTTAGTTTCGATGATGCCGTCGTAATTTTTAACTAAATCAAATACAACCGATAAACCAATACCCTGCCCTAAACCCAGGCTATCAATGCGCTGCCCACGGTTGAATATCTTTATAGATTGACTCTCGGTAAACCCGACGCCATCATCCTCAATAATTATTTCTAACACTTGCTTATTATCACTCGTGGTTTGAACATGAATATTCACAACAATTTGATTTTGAGCATACTTAAATGCGTTATCTAATAAATTACCGAATAGCTCCAGGAAGTCATTTTCATCGCCAGAAAAAACTAATTCATCCTGAACGGTTGATTGAACATTAATAGATTTATCGACATATATCTTTTGTAACGCGGCCAGCACCATATTTAAAACTTGCTTGATATGAACGCCCTTACTCACCAAGTTATGCCCCGAAATAACCGCACGCCGGAGTTGATATTCAATACTATTATCGATGCGGGTAATGGCATCTTGTAAGATCTTGTTCTCTGAGTAGTTGACCATTTCACCACTAATAATAGCCATAGGTGTTTTTAGGCTATGTGCTAAGTCAGCCATACTAACTCTGTAGCGTTCCCGCTGACGATATTCTTTATCGATCAAGGCATTTAAGTTTTGAGTAACGCCGCTTAGCTCCGCAGGATAATTCGCTGACAATGCGTTTTTATCCCCATGCTCTAGCGATAAAATCTCTTCTTCCAGTAAATATATGGGCCGAAATGCAAAACGCAAAACAAAAAACTGACAAGCTAAAAGAATAAAAGTAACCGAAATAAAACCGCCAATTAACCAGAAGCGAAAACGCTGAACATCACCTTGAATTAGCCTATCATTTTCGGCACTGATAAAATGGAAGGTATATAAAGTACCTTGATCATCCCAGGCTATTTTATACGCGGCTGTTAAAAAGCTCTGATTACCAATTTGAGCATTATCATAATGCAATTCGCCCAGTTTCTGGCTAAGAGTTATTTTTTGAGGCAATTCATCAATTGATAATGAACGCCAAAGTTTACTTGCCTGTTCATCTAAAATAGCGGCCCATAAACCAGACTGTTCTGTATTAAAACGAGGGTTCTGAAGGATGACCGGTACATTTAACTGCCCCTCAGCTAGATGAGCAACGGATAATACCGAGAATATATGCAAACGAAGTTTATCTCGCGCCGTCCGCTCCAGTTCATCCTGGTAGCTAATATCGATCACAAACACGCTGATCAACATCACTACAAAAGTAACGACCATTGAGTTTGCAAAAAAACGTTTACGTAATGATTCAGGCTTCATAGTTTTTATTTAATCGCAAAGCGATAACCTCGGCCGCGCAAAGTTTCAATGGGCTTTAACTGACCATCAGGGTCTAGTTTCTGCCGTAAACGCGCCACGATGACTTCAATAACATTACTGTCACGCTCAACTTCTTCGTCATATAAATAGTCTGCCAGTACTATTTTTGATGCCACACGCTGAGGGTGAAGCATAAAATATTGCACTAACTTGTGCTCAAACGCCGTTAATTTAACAGGTATTTCATTTACCCAGACTTCCTGGGTTTCTATATTCAGTTTAATCGGGCCTTGTTCAAGCACATTACTCGCATACCCACCTGCTCTCCTCAACATTGCTTGAACTCTTGCTATCAGTTCTTCAAATTGAAATGGTTTTACTAAGTAATCATCTGCGCCAGCATTAAGGCCGTGCACCTTATCCTGCCAACTGCTTCGAGCCGTTAGGATTAAAATGGGGTGCGTATATTTTTCAGACCTAAGCTGTTTAATCACATCAATGCCAGATAACTTTGGCAAACCAATATCAATGATCGCTAAGTCGTAAACAAACTCTCGACTACGGTATAGGCCTTCCTCACCATCTTGGCAGCAATCTACGGTAAAACCAGCCTTGGTTAAGTTGCTTTCAAGTTGGGCAAGTAATATTTCGTCATCTTCAATCAACAAAAGTTTCATAATTATTCCTGATGTTTCATTTCTTGATTTAAGACTTGGGGTTGATAACCGTTCACGGAAATAATTTTAACAACGCCTTCGCTTGATAAAATTTTTATCCGAAAGGTTAATTTATTATTTTCTTCAACTTTGGTCGCACCAAGAATAGTGCCTTGATATTGATTGCTGGCAATTTTAATGGCTTCTCGTAGTGTAATTCCCGAGCTTTTGTTATCGGGCTCACGAGAGAATACTGTCGGTTTAACCACCGACATTTTTTGAATCTTACCTTCTACCCATTGTGTAATGGGCGTTAACAAACGTTCAACGCCATTGACCTCCACTTCTGAAGGCAAAATTTCGCTAGTCGTATCAACGGGGGTAACAGGCGCAGTCAGCTCTTCACTTTTTGCGTCTGCGAAACTAACCGCAAGCAAAAGCAAAAAGACTCTTAGCGAAATCAATATATATTTAATCAATTTAAAAAAACTTTTGGTGGCATTCCTATAGCATAAACAGTTTAGCTGAACTGAAGCTGAATAGAATATATTTATATGTCTACCCCTAGAATAACAAGTTGTAATGGTCTAATGAAACTGGAGAAGTTTATAGCTTAAAATAAGCAAGACCTCAAAGATAATGTAATGACCAGAAAAGTAAATATCAGTCCTGCTCAAAAGTTAGAATATGCAAAATTAATGACTTCTCCTATTTTTAATTCGCCACTGCCGAGGAGATAACTCTGTCCACTTTTTAAAATTACGACAAAATACTGAGGCTTCTGAATAACCCAAATTTAAAGCAATATCAAGGATACTTAAGCTTCCATAAAGCAATTGCTGCTGCGCTGTGACCGTTCGTGTAATTTGGAGTAGCTTACTAAAACTGGTATTTTCACTAGCGAGTCTTTTCTGCAACACTCTTGTGTGCAGGTTAAGCGCTGCACTCACGCGGTCAATCGTACATTCTCCACTGGGTAAAAGGTTACTGCACATAAAACGCACCTGCGCTTGTAAGTCCTCTGGGTAAATACTTTCGAGCAATTGTATTCTTTTGTTGAAATGTTCTTTCAATAGTTGATCGTTTTGTTTGTTTTTACGATCTAGCCAAGAGCTTGGAAAGTGAATGCCGTTAAATCCGCTTCCTACATTTAAGTGAGCTTTATAGGTTTGGACCGATGCCTTAACGTTATTATGAATTACCTGCTGAAAATCCATTTTTAAACGTGTATTCACTTCACCCAAAAACGTTGTCACCACATTATAAATTTGCCCGATACTTAAAAGTATCAATTGCTGCAAACCACTTGCGTTGGTAAAGTCAAAATTAAGATGTAGTTCTGCTACTTCACCACAAGTATGGTATGTGAGATGAACGCCTCTTGCATGAAGGCGCATATGCTTATTTGAAAACTCAATCGATTCTCTCATGGTAGATTGCTGGTTTGTTGACAAAGCAAGTTCACCTATCGCCATCGCCGTTTGCTTTTCTGCCAGCCTTAATGAAAATATCGGGTCACCACAAACCTGTGCCGTCAAGTCGAGTAAGTCTGCAATTTTTACATAAGAAATTAGTGCTTCTGGTTCACGCAATTGAGCGCAGCTCATGCCTAATTCTTGTAATATTTTATGGGGATTATGACCAAGTTGGTAAACCAACTTTTCGTAGCCTTCAATTGCACCACTTCTAATTAATAGCATTGTTCATTACCTAAGTACAAGGTTAGATGTTCGTATATTATCAATTTATACTCGTATAATATCAATTTTGTATCAAAATTTCCTATACGATTACCACTCACTCCCATGGAAAGGTTCCTTGGAGAGATCATTGAACTTAGGAACAAAAGATGAGTCAGCTAAAATCAGCATTTGTCACTGGCGCTGGAGGCTTCATTGGTCAGCACCTAGTACGTCAGCTAATGTCAGAAAAGGTATCTGTCGTTGCTTTAATGCTACCAGGTGAAACAGTTCCTAATGAATGGGGTGAAAGTGTAAAAATAGTCATTGGGGATGTTCGTCAGTTAAGAATGATCTCTAAAGAAATTGGCAAAGTAGATGCTATTTTTCACTTGGCGGCGGTCGTTAGTGATTGGGGTGCACATCAAACTCATGTTGACATCACAGTCAATGGTACCGAGCAAGCTATTGACCTGGCAATACAATGGGGTGCACATTTTATTGTGACCACCAGTGTGTGTGCCTATGCCAGTCAATTGGCAAAAGGACCGCTGACCGAAGATTCTGCCTTGGGTAAACCTTCCTCACCTTATGAGTTTTGTAAGCAAGAACAAGAGCGCGTAACCCTTGAAGCGGTTAAAAACCTCAAACTTAAGGCATCAATAATCCGACCAGGTAATGTATTTGGTGTCGGTAGTATTCCCTGGGTAAATACCCTCGTCAATATGATGCAGCAAGGCAAGCCTTGTCGTATAAGCAGTGGTAATTGGGATGCAGGATTAGTACATGTCAATAATTTAGTCGTCCTACTCATCGCGGCAGCAAAGTCCGACTACACCGAAGGCGATATCTTTTTAGGGTCCGATGGTTTTGGTATCACTTGGAAGACCTATCTTGACAAACTATCTGAGGCTGCTGGTGTTGCAAAACCAAAAAGTATTCCAAATATTGCGGCCCGAAATATTGCGCCGGTACTTGAGTGGGTCGGTCACCTTATCAAACAAAAGCAGCGCCCACTTATCACACGTCAGTCTTATCGACTTACGGGGGGAGCCAATAAGTTTTCGACAGAAAAATCACGTAAGTTATTAGCATATGAACCCGTAGTCAGTTTTGAAGAAGCAATGTCAGAACTTTCTTCACACTTCACTAGCCAAAAACTTTAAGTAGTCTCTATTATTTACTTAACGATCCAAAGGAAGAAAACATGTCGTCAGTATGGCAAAAAGGTAAACCATGCATTGCTTTTATTTCAGGTGGCGCTAGCGGTCTTGGGCTTCACATTGCTAAATTCTTAATTAAGGAAGGTACAAGTGTCGCTATTTTCGACCTAGGGTCTGACAAGCAGTTTATCTCAGAACTTCGTTCAATAGGTGTGAACAAAAATCAAAAAATTGAATACTACCAGGCTGACGTATCTGACCCTAAAGCTTTAGATGTGGCCATTGATTCTGCCGTTAAAGACATTGGAATTCCCGACTTCGCACTAAATTCAGCTGGTATTTTAAGAACCGCCGTCTTTACTGAATTGCCTTTTGAAACGTTTGATCAGGTAATTAAGGTTAACTTAATTGGTAGCCGTAATTTTGCAGCCAGCACATTAAAACATATGAAATCAGGTAGCCATTTAGTACTAGTAGCGTCCTTGGCAGGCATTGTGGGTAGTTATACTCAGTCTGCTTATGCTGCTTCAAAGTTCGGGGTGGTTGGGCTAGCTGAAGTACTCAGAACAGAACAGAAACTTCAAGGAATCGATGTGTCAGTAATATGCCCCGGAGAAATTGATACGCCCCTACTAAAATATGAAAGAGAGCATGGCAACCCCATTACCGAAGTACTGAATAATTTTGCTGGCGTATTAACTGTTGATGATGCGGTAAGTGGCATTTTAGCCGGTTTGAAAAAACGACAATTTATGATCACACCAGGGTTTAAAGCCAAGCTAACACGTGGCCTAGCGCGGAAAACCACTTCACTATTTCATTGGCTTGTAGACCACAAACTAGCAAAAGCCTACAAAAAAGAGGAGCAAGACAAACAAACTAGCCATACTAATATTGCCTCATAATTGAGGTTCATATTAAACAGATAAACTAACACCGATTCTGGAAATTAATACGATTAAAAACGTCAAAACACTGTCTCCAACAGAGATGTTTCCAGCTCATAGAGAATTGGCAATAATAAAGTCAAAATAAGGGCGCTTCAGTCACTTTATCTGACGGCTAAAGAGTTTTCGCATAAGATCAATTATTAGTCACAATATATCAATTTATTTAAACTTCGGTCTTTTAAAATAACTGCACTTACCGACCGCAAAAATGAACGGGGAACCAAGATGACAAAAGCACTTTCAAAATTGAACAAGACCTCTATCCAATTAGAAGAAGAAGGCATACGCAGAGTTTCATTCTTTGATGAGGCTCGGTTCGACTTGTCACCCCATACCCGAATTGAAAAAGTAAGACAGGCTTCGAAAGACTTTCGAGACTACATGTTGAACCTTGATAAACAAGCCAGTTTTTACCAAAGTATCGATTTGATCAGAGTCCCCTATCCTACCCGTTATGGTTTATTGAATGCGTCAAAAGTCATAAGCCCATTTATGCATATCATGAACAGGTTGTTTGTTGTTCAATTTGAATCCCCAACAGGTTTGAAAACCTTACTATTCTCACCATCAGATATAGAAGCTAACGGAGAGACTCCATTTTTTAAACAACTTAATGACGGTTGGGGACCTATAGCAAAGCCTATGGAAAAATTTATGGCGCCTGTATATCACGATGTTGAGCAAGCACTCGAAAAAGTTGGTATCAAACCCAAAGACATTGATTATATTTCATACGACCATTTACATACTCAAGATTTACGCAAGTGGTTAGGAACAGAAAATACGCCTGCATTTTTCCCTAACGCAAAGTTATTGGTTATGGAGCAGGAATGGATTTCAACAAGTTCATTACTACCGCCTCAACAGGCTTGGTACTGCCCTAATGGAATTACTGGCATTAACTCAAACAAAATCATTCTATTAGATTCCAGTGTTATGCTCGGTGATAGCGTAGCACTCGTTCAAACACCAGGCCATACAGAAGGCAACCACTCTTTGGTCGTCAACACGCCGGATGGTTTGTATGTTACGAGTGAAAATGGTGTTTCAGCCGACAGTTACTCACCCCTGCACTCCAGTATCGCGGGCATCAGTGAATATGCTAAAACCACAGGTATGGAAGTGATTTTGAACGGAAATACGCTTGAGGGCGGGTTAGATCAATATATATCCATGGTAATGGAAAAAACGATTGCCGGCCCATCAAAACAAGACCCCAATTTTTGCAATGTAGCCCCTTCATCCGAGCTTACTTCGTATTGGGGATTCCCAGGTTTACGTCCTAGCTTTTATGTTGGTGAACTTAAATATGGCCAGTTAACCAGTAACTAATTAATCGACATTAAATAGATGTAAGCTGATGAGCTTAAAAGGGTCGCGCTTACTCAGGAGCTGACCCTTTACAATTGCACTCGAACAGTAATTTGTTATATATTTACAAGTATAGAAAGGTATCTCTTTAACTTAGCCAGCGCTTTAGAAACAAATATTGGCAAACTCCAGACTTACTATTTTGTTTAGACATTCTAAGAGCTGGTCAAATTCATTAATTTTAATATTCAATTTTCTTCAAAGTTTTATGACTGAAAAAGTTTTTAATGAGCAGATTCAGATCTCTGTGCCACTACTTTTTGAAACTTAAACGCCGCACCTAACATACAAAGACCTATTAGCATAAATACAACTATTTTCTGTATTAAAGAAAAATCACTCATATCCCAAAGTAATACTTTTATGGCCGCTGAGCCGTACAAAACCACAGACAACCAAATAAGTTTTTTCATTTTGGGTTCAATGGTCTGGAATAGGATAGCCGTCGCATGTACGACCAATGAAAATGAAATAACAGGCCCCAGCATGTCATCAAACAACTGCGCCAACAATGATACATAAGCGGCAATAGTTATTAAATTGAATACCCATACATTCAGAATTCTACCCCCCATTTTTTGCCAGACAGCTCTATTTTGGGGCGTGTATCTATAAACAAGCAAGAATGAGCAGAAAACTGCAATTCCATTTATCAGTGCTAACCAAAGTTCATGCATGCCACCAAAACGGTGAGACAAAACAGCAATCAAATGACTAGCGGTTACCACTGAAAACAGTGAAAAAATAACAGTATGCACGGTTCTTAAGTTTGAACGCATTGGGGCTAATACGGGTTGATACACTGATAACGCGGTGAAATAAATAATTGTCATTAATAATGATAATTCAGAGCTTGCAGTGAACTGATATAGCACTATAAAAATTGCTAAGCCAAAATAGTAAATAGCGACAGTGAATAGTGGTTTGAGTGCTTCATTGAGCAGTAGCTTTTGTAATGAGCCACTAGGTACTCGCCGTAATGCTTGCCCTAACCACCCAATCACTAGAAAGAATACTAAACCTGCGAACAATGCACCTACGGCATTACCCTGCCAATTATCAAATTTGGCAAAGCCACAGCTCACGATGGCAATCACACTGGCACACAATACCAATATGCGTAACTCAAGCTTTAATATCGTGAACTTTAAACGGCTATACAAAAATAAGGCTATGGTACTAGACAACCACAAGGCGAGCGGAAAATAGTCGCTGTATTGGCGTAGTATTTTAGGCAAGAACAATACTGGTACTAGGCAATAAAATAGTTTGCGTAAATTCTCTGAAAACTCAAAATTGCTACTCTCGGGATAAAATCGTTTATAAAATTCAGCCAGTAACCACAAGCCTAAAAATGCTTCTACTCTTGCGATTTGAGCAAATATACTTTGCTCTGAAAAATGAAAATTACCTACCACACCGGCACTAACGGCCAAAGGTACAATGAGTAATAGAAAATGTGCTAAGCCAAATAGCTCAGTTAATATCAAATCTTCAGTTTTTGATCTCCATATCAAATAGAACATTGGCACGATGGCAAAGAGCCACATACCTTGAGCAGAAAAAATACCGATAGTGAGTAAAAAGCTCAACGATAAACAAACCGAAAAAAGATTTTGTGAAATTATGACTAAAATGGATTCCTTTTCTGTCAGCGAGCCCTGTTCACGTTTAAATAGTGTGACTGCCCCATAAACCAAGATGGTAATAGCAATAAGGTTGGCCCAGCCCATGTCCATATTAAGCGCCAATAATATCGGTTCGGGCACAACGGCATCGCTTAACCAGAAAATGACTTGTGCACTCATGGCCACTAATGATACAAATAAAGCGATATACCCTTCTATTCTTACCGCTATAAATTGAAACTTGCAGCCTAAATAAATCAACATCAACGCTTCAATACACCAAATAACACCCATCAGTTCAGGTGAACTTAATATCAGTATTCCAACGCCTGCCAACAAACCTGCATGTAACAAGGCAATTGCCTGTACAGCCCTGTTTTCATCACTCCCCGGTGAATAGTGAAATACCTTGATTGGAAACAAGAAAAGCCCTACCCAAGGCACTACATTAATCAACAATAAGACGCCCATTAATTCACTACTAAGAATCAATTGGTGGCTAATAAAGAGGTAGAAAATGATATTGGAACTTACAATCATTAATCGAGGCTTATTCATGACCGTACTATAATTTAAGCCCTTCAATGCATAGTGGCCAAAGGCATAGAAGAACCCATGAATGATGGCAATGAGTCCATAAGACTCTGTATATATTTGCGTTCTATTGGCGATTGAAAACTCAATCATTCCGGCACACAAGCCCATACAAACATAGGCCAACTGATGCCATTGAATGCGTTGCGATAAATTCAGCATGGCAACTGACAGAACAAGAAGATAACTCAAATAGAGCATGGGTGATTGATCTTCATGCCCCATGATAATAGGCATAGCAGCGCCACCCACCAAAGTAACAATGGCAACTACCCGTGTTTCAAATAACAAGGCCAGAATAAATGCGGCAGCCGTTACTGAGGCTAATAGTAGAAAACCACCTACTGCAGGTAATAAGTCGTAATATGGGCCTGCAAAATAAGCACAAAGGAAGTTTAAGATAACCCCTAGAGCGATAATACTTGAACCATACTCCGACATATCTTTGCTTGTTTTGCTCAGCCTTACTCCACCAGCGGTGACCGCTATCGCGACAACAAAGCCAAAAAATACTTTACCTGTAGGTCCAAAATATTCATTAAATGAATATTGTAATAGATAAGCAAAACCTAATACTAAAGCCACAACCCCGGTTATCGTCATAAAAAAAACAGGTGCCTTACCCTGCTCTTGATAATGCCGGTATAGTTTTAAAAAGAATGATATCAATGAGGCTAACGGTCCAAGTATTGGCGCTAGCAGGGCAAATAAACTTTGCTTGCCTGCACCTTCAGACAAAGCATTAATTTCCCAGTCTGAAATACTTGGCGTTTCTTTTATTTTAGCTTGGGCTGAAGATTGAGACGGCTGGGGTTTGAGGGCTTGATTCAGAGCTTGATCTGATACGGGGTTAGTATTTGTTAAATCTGTTTTCAGCGATATAGTGGTTTCGTTAACGAGTTGATTTTGCTTTTGGGTCTCTTTGATATCAGCGGTGCTAGGTTGTTCACTAAATTTACCACTTTCAGACCAAATTTCTTTACCTTCCAAACGATCAATACGTTTCTCTAACGCCTCTACCTTTCGACTAAACTCATCTTCCAGTATCGCCAGCTCTTTGCGTAATGATTTAGCCTGGTCATCCATAATCTGACTCACCTTGTAATTGAATGGCACTCACATTTTTCTTATTCATTTTTACGACGATTCAAACAAGTCTTTATGGAATAAGTATGGTTTCAGCCGCTTTTACGTCCATACATGAATAACTGAATTCCTTCCCCAAAGTTTTTGGGGAAGGTTCTTAATTTGAAATGAAAAATAGCAGATGGGCGCCTGCCCTACAACCTATATTTACCTTGAAATAACTAGGCGCTCACCATAAATACTTAAAATGGCAAAGCGTTTCTCTTTGTGCCAGTTCAGACTAAAACTATAGATAGAGCCATGGGAAGGATAGAACACCTCCCCCTTGAAGTAGTTTTCTTATTCTTAAAGCGCAGCTAATAATATTTCACGACTTACTTCAGGCGTGATTTTTCCGTGCTCACCTAATTTTACCATGCCATGCTGTGTTAATTTTTCGATCAGTCCATCAATTTCAGCCTTACCCAAATCAACGTGAGCTAAGCGAGTTGGTACTTCCATTCGTTCAAAAAACTGTTCCGTTAATTCAATTGCACGGTTAATGCGTGAATTTTCGTCACCTTCGGTCAGATTCCAAACACGCTCAGAATACTGTAATAATTTTTCGCGTTTTGCATCAGTACAAACCTTCATAACCGCCGGTAATACGATCGACAATGTACGTGCATGATCGATTTTAAAGGCACCCGTTAATTCATGACCAATCATATGCGTCGACCAATCTTGCGGCACACCTGCCCCAATCAAACCATTCAAGGCCATGGTCGCTGCCCACATTATATTGCCCCGAACTTCTAAATCATTTGTCGTTTCAGCAGCCAACGCTTTTGGCCCTTCTTCGATAAGCGTAAGCAGTAAACCTTCCGCAAAACGATCTTGTACTTTGCCGTTTACACTATACGTTAAGTATTGCTCCATCGTGTGCACAAAGGCATCTACGACACCGTTACTAATTTGACGATCAGACAATGACAGAGTAACAGCAGGGTCAAGTACTGCAAATAACGGTCGTACTAATGGACTACTAAAAGGTAGCTTATGGCCATCACGTGTTACCACTGCACCGGTATTCGATTCAGAGCCTGTCGCAGGTAATGTTAGTACACAGGCAATTGGCAATGCCTGTTTAATTGGCTGCCCTTTAGTGATGAAATCCCAGGGATCGTCTCCTTCGAATAACGCCGCTGCAGCAATGAATTTTGTTCCATCGACCACAGAGCCACCACCAACGGCGAGTAAGAAGTCGATATTATGTTCACTAATTAAATATTGAGCTTTCATCAAGGTATCGTAACTTGGGTTTGGTTCAATGCCTGAAAACTCAAACCAAGTATGTTCACTTAATGCTTCAGCAACTTGCTCATAAACGCCATTAGTTTTAATGGAACCGCCACCATACGTCACTAATACTTTAGCGGCTTTTGGTATCGCTCTAGTGAGTACTTTAATTTGACCTTCACCAAAATGAATTTGTGTGGTGTTTTGAAAACTAAAATTTTTCATTACTGCTTTCCTAATATATTAAATGATAATGACTAACCTGAGACCTTTGCATGAAAGCCATTCATAGTCATTCCAGATATGTGAGGGGTCGAAATTCGGGTATAAAAAGAATGGATTCCGGCCGAGAAGCACACCGGAATCACAGTTATTTAAGTGCCTGAATGTCAGTTTTTTACGTAAACTGAATGACCGTTGTTTTACATAAACAGGGTCATGAAAAGACTTAATCTATGAAATTAGCGTGGATAATAATTTTTGTGCTGTTAATTCAGAACTTGCAGGGTTTTGACCGCTAATAAGTAAACCATCCTGAACGGAAAATGCATTCCAATCGGCTACTTTTTGATAATCGGCACCACGCTTAACCAGTTCATCTTCCAATAAGAATGGTACTACGTCGGTCAGTTGCACAGCCTCTTCTTCGCTATTGGTAAAGCCTGTTACTGCTTTACCTTTGACCACGTACTCGCCTTCAGCATCTTTAATATTTAAAAATGCAGCGCTTGCATGACACACGGCAGCCACAGGTTTACTCGCCGTTATAAAGCTTTCAATTAAAGCGATAGAATCGGTATTTTCTGTTAAGTCCCATAATGGGCCATGGCCGCCTGGATAAAATACGGCGTCATAATCTTCTGACTTCATCTCAGCCAATTTTGCTGTATTTGCGACTAAGGTTTGTGCTTCAGTATCATCGTCAAAGCGCTGAGTCGATGCTGTTTGAAAATCGGCTAACTCACTTTTTGGATCCACTGGAGGCTGCCCACCTGCTGGTGAAGCAAGTGTTACCTGAACACCCGCATCAACAAAAGCATAATAGGGTGCTGCAAACTCTTCGACCCAAAACCCTGTCTTTTCCCCAGTATTACCTAGCTCTGCGTGAGAAGTGATTACCATTAATACTTTGTTCGTATTTAAATTAGCCATTATTTTTGCCTCGTCAATTTTTCAGTTATATGCAGCTGAAACCAGTGTATTCCTTCCACTAAATTCTAACAATATGGATTTATTTGACTTCACTGTTATAACTATTGATACAATACGATATGAATTTATCTTTCGAACAACTCAAAAGTATGGTCGTTTTTGCTCAGGTTGTTGAGCAAGGCAATTTAACGGCCGCTGCTAAACATATTGGTATATCACGCGCTGTAGTGAGCTATCACATTAAAAAACTCGAATCACAGCTAAGAGTAAAGCTACTCAATCGAACTACGCGTTCCATCACGTTAACTGAGGCTGGCACAGATTATTATCAGTACTGCCGAAAAATTGCTGAACAAGCGTCTATGGCAAATCAGCAAATAGAAAACCTTAAAAATGAACCGGAAGGTCTGTTAAAAATCACTTGCCCGGTGAATGCAGGGTTACAAATGGTTGTGCCAGCATTAAACGATTTCCGCCAGCTTTACCCTAAAATTGAACTAGACGTTATTCTGACTGATGAAGTGGTTAACATCATGCAAGAAGGGATTGATCTTGCGATACGTGGTGCACCATTACCTGATTCGGGCTTACAAGCAAGTAAGCTATCTACACTGCCTACCTGTTTGTGTGGCTCCCCTAACTATTTTAAAAAACATGGTCGTCCATACACCCCTGCTGATTTAGAGCAACATGATTGGGTTATTTATAAACTGACCTCAGGCGCTATAGAGTTATGCAAAGGCAGCCGCTCATATTCCGTTGCAGTGAAAGGCAGCATCAGTACGAATAATGCCGCAGCACGAACAGCCTTTATCGAAGGGGGACATGGTTTAGGCCGAGTGCCACTTTATGATGCTTTGCCAAAAATTCAAGCTGGATTGTTAGAAACGGTATTAGACGATTATCAACTTAACAATATCGACATTTATGGCGTTTTTCCACCAGGCAGTGCTAGTTCGAAAAAGCTTCGGCTTTTAATTGATTACCTTAAAGATTATTTTGTTAAGGTCGATCGCCATAATAAAACGCTAGCTCCCTAATATTCTTTATCTTGCTGTGAACTGTTAGATATTTAAAAAGTGAAACAACTACCCGTATACTTAATGGCGGGCAGATCAATTGAAAATGAGTATTCAATTTCATCAGAATACGCAAAAAAAACACTATTTAATATTAATCACTATCTTACCTGATGCTCTGCCAGAACGACTGCGCGCGTATGACAGGCCTATCTCTTTCAGAGAATATTGACCATCAATGGTCGGAGTCACATGCCCTTGTTCAATGTACTTTGTTAGTGTCTCCAAATCCCTGGGGTTGGCTTTCACCTGAGTATATTTTGCATGCTGTTTTCCTAGGCGGAGTTTTGACAGTAATAATTTAAAAATTGAATTTGCGTACCCCACTGTTGTCACAAAAATGCCTTCATCCTTAAGCAAGGATGAACATGAAAACAAACTCTGAAATGAAGTTGCATCGAGCACTACATCAAAATCATTTTCTTCATGTATATAGTCACGCTTTGTATAATCTATGACATCATCTGCGCCCAATCTCTTTACCAGTTCAATATTTCTCCCACTACACACACCTGTTACATGAGCGCCCATTACCTTGGCTATCTGTACTGCAAAAGAACCAACGCCTCCTGATGCGCCAATAATTAGTACTTTAGAGTCTTTGCCAACATTAGCCATATTTAACCCCTGTAATGCAGTTAACCCCGCCAAAGGTACGGATGCAGCACCCGAATAACTAAGGCTTTTAGGTTTTAGCGAAATACATTGCTGTGGTATTGCCGCAAACTCTGCACAAGAACCAGTTCTGAAATGCATCGACATACCATAAACAGAATCGCCAACACTAAATCCGGTGACCTTGTCACCTACTTCAACAATCTTGCCTGCTAAATCATCACCGAGTATCATGGTTTTTGATGCGTTGAAGAACTTTGGCGTCAGAGAAAAAATAGGAACGTTTAGTTTCCAATCTTTAGGATTTACTGAAGAAGCATGAACTTCTACCAATACTTCATTAGGTCGAATTTTGGGTCGCATCGTTTCTTTTATTACTAGCTCAGAATACAGACCAAAACCTTGAGTCATTGCCGCTTTCATACACACACCTTAGCTTCTCATCAACAAACCAATAAACAACATTGGAGTAAGCGCTAGTGTGTTCTCTCTTATACATGATTGCAATTCATCTAACTGATATCTAATATGACTACCAAGAATAATATAACCTCCCGCAAACCCTCATTAGTATATGGAGTACACGCCAATGACAGCATCTAATCTAGAAGTAATAGATTTAAATCTGCTGTTGGCATTGAAAGCCTTATTGCACTACCGACATGTCACTGATGCTGCTGAGTCGATGGGCATCACTCAATCTGGCATGAGCCGATCTTTGAGCAAACTAAGACAAATACTTAACGACGAATTGTTAACTCGCTCGGGAAAAAATATGCGTTTAAGTGTGCGGGCTGAAAATTTGATTGCTCCTCTCGACGAACTATTAGAAAACATATCAACGTTTATTAATCCCCCTCGTTTTGACCCTAAGAGCCATGACTTTTCAATTAAAATAGCGGCACCCGATGTATTTTCAATGGGCATATTGCCATTACTTTATAATGAGCTTTCAGCTCAAACAAATAGTATCAAGATCGAAGTGGTTAACTGGGGTAAAGAAACTCAATCACACTTGGCAACAGGGGAGCTTGATTTTGCATTTGGGGGCGTAAATGACACTAGAGCGGACATTTACAAAAGTCAGTTATCTACTTCAGAATATGTTTGCATCACGAGAAAAAATCATCCGAAGATAAACAAGCGCATCAGTTTAAAGAAATTCTGCACCTTACCTCATGTCATGATGACATTAGAGGGGCGCGGCACAAGCGTTGTTGATGACACGCTTTCCGTGCTGGGTATGAGTAGAAATGTTACCGTAAAAGTAAGTCACTTTTTAGGCGCGGTGGCAGTCGCTGCAAGCAGCGACAACTTAATGGTCATAAGTAGAAGTCTGGCTGACACCGTCGCTCTTCAATTCCCCTTAGACATCTATGAATTGCCAATTGATTTTGATATGCCTGACTTTAATATTTACTGGCATCTCAGAACGCATAAGAACCCACCTCATCAGTGGTTACGCAGAATCATAACTGAGCAGGTTACAACTAGCATTCGCGATGAAAATTCATGGTTTGATGGTAAAGTTTTTTAAACGACACTAGAATATTGTTACCAATATCTTTTGGTGAGTTTAGTTTCTGTTTTTACCTTTTCCCACTATTTTAAACTGGCACCTTGCCAATGCCAACCTTATTATTGGGCCAAAGCCAGTTGTTTTTGATCATGCATTAAATCTTTAATGCCTAGTTTACGAGGAGATACGATCATTTTGTTTAGTGAGTAAGCAATCGTATCGGCGTCGATGGGTAGTGTTAACCATCCCGCTAGTACATGGAAGTATCTTTCTGATTTTGCTTTAGACAATGAACGTGGATAGTGAAGGCTCACGCCAAGACATATGGCGTCCTGCTGTAAACTTGAGCTTTGTAAGATTGAAAGTAAATCAACCTCAGCGATATTTCCTCTTCCATCGGGTTCAATATTAATAATGATGAAATCAAAGCGCCAATTCTTAATTAATTTTAAAGCGGTTTTGCGAGTGCTGGCATTTAATACTGAATAGTTATTTGCCTCCAGTTGGTCATCTACTCGATAGAAAATATCAATGCCATAGGTACCAATGATTAGTACTTTTTTTAAATCCTTCATTTTGCTCTCCCTTAACTGTCCTAGTTATTGAGAATTTTCGATGATGGATTATCCTACCCATCGAATACTTCGAAATCTCAATAACTAAGATAGTATAGAGTTCACAACAATGCCAGATGCAAGCTAACGACTTGTACCGTTGAGATTGTAACTAACTAAACAGGGTCGTGAACCACCACATACCGATACCTTGTAAATTTAAGCCCAATTGAATTTTATTAAACTGCTAACGGTGAGTGGTGTTTACCTTTTAGATCGTCAGAAAAACGCGAATAACCTAGAGCCATTAGAATATCTGCATTATGTTAGCAGCATGCTGATAGAGCGTCATTACAACGGTAGTCCGACCTTCTCTACTTCTAACGACGCTAATCGAAGTTTGCTTCCACCCTATTTCTGCCCAATCGTTTGGCCCTATAAAGCGCCTCATCGGCGTTCGAAATTAATTGTTCCGGATTAACATTTTTAGTCATATTGTTTATGGTATAGCAGCCAATACTTATGCTCATGGATATGTTGTGTTCCCTAACCTTTAAGGGATTGACTGCTATGTTCTGGCGAATTTCCTCCGCGAACTCAATGCAGCGGTCTGCTGACATATTAGGTAAGATAATGCCAAACTCTTCACCGCCATAACGCGCCATGGTGTCACTAACCCGGTGAAGTGAATCGCTTAAGCACTTAGCAATGTTAATGAGGCATTGATCCCCTACAGGATGCCCATATTGATCATTTACTTTTTTGAAATGATCAATATCGACTAGAAGTAATGAGATAGGATATTGATTACGTTTAGACCTTTGTACCTCCTCATGTAGCTGTACATCAAAATATCGGCGGTTGCGTACGCCAGTGAGCGCGTCAGTATTACTGATCTCTTTAAGTTGAAAATTGCTAATAAGCGCTGACATGTATTCTCGGTGAGGGTTCTTCGTTGCGCTTAACAAACCTAGGAAAAAAACGACAACCACCATTACGATTTCGATTTGCATGCTTTGCGTGAAGACAATTTCAACAACTAAAATGGGTACCAACATACAGCTCAGAAATAACCAGGTAAAAAGTCTGGAGGCCGAAAAAGAAATAGCACCTCCCGCGCAAATCCCTACTGTGGCGAGAAGTATGAGGTCACTTTGGCTGGAAAGCGGCGTATCAAGAAAAGCGCAAGCGGCCATCCCCCCCCATGACAAACTACTTATGGTTAGCCCCGCGATAAGACAGTATTGACTTACTTTAGCCTGAGCCAGGTACTTTTTTGCAAGCCAAATCATAGCGACCCGAATGATGGAGCTAACAGTAATCACTGCGCTAACAGCGAGAAGCCATTGCGTGAATACTGCGCCTTTATTGTCCATATAGATAAGGTAGGCAATGCAGAACCAAACGACCAGATACATGAAAGTTCCTGACAAGGAACGATCAGCAATATCGCTATTCACCTGAGAGATACAATTACTTTGTTGTACCGCATTCAGAGAATCAAAAGACAGCTTCTGTTGATGAATATCTTTCAAAGAAATGAATTATCCCAAGTTGAAGACCGCTTTGGTAAAAGCTGTATATAAAGTGAACATTAACTATAAATGTAGCTTTCCAATCATCATTTTACAAGTAAGCTACTGTAGACTTTGCTAGCGCAATCAGGTTAATAGCTGAAGCGAATATACTAAGGTTTAATATTTAGGCATATTTCATTTCAAAACGACTTGCTCCACTTTTGATATGAAATAGATTTATTAAAACCCCTTACAAATAGGAATTTATCAAACCGCTACCTGTGAGTTAGTAGTGCTCTTTTTCTGGTTGCTCAAGAAGTGCTTTATAGGAGAACTAAGCGCTCCTTTTTTAGTTCAAGATTCTTAACTTCATATTGAGCAAAAGCTATTAGTAAGATTAAGAATTTCGCAACCAAATATCTGTATTCACTGGCGCTTTCTTTTTACATTTTTCCTTATCGCTGCCTTCAGATTTTGCCATTGATTTATCTGCGGTTGAAAATGCATCATTGATAACTTCATCGGTTTCAAAACCTACTACTTGCTCACGTTCAAGCCGGATCTTGTTCTTCTTTTCGATTACTTTGAAGTGATGATAATCTTCATGATCGATGAGTGATAATGCTAAGCCCACTTCACCAGCACGTCCACTTCGACCAATACGGTGCATATAGTCTGATGGACTTCTTGGTAAGTCAAAATTAATCACCACGGGCAGTTTTTCGATGTCTAGACCGCGAGCTGCAATATCAGTTGCAATTAAAACCTCTATCTTGCCGGTTTTAAACGCGTCTAGAACACGACTACGAGCGCCTTGGCCTTTATCGCCATGAAACACTTCTGCAGTAATACCACGCTTAGAGAGTTTTTCTGCTAAGTGATTACACTTGTTTTTGGCATTGACGAAAATAAGCGCTTGTCGCCATTGATGTTGTTTAATCAAATGCGCTAATAAGGCTGTTTTTTCCCCCTTGTTTACGGTGAAAACGCGCTGGACTAATGTGCTGGCATCAGCACTTTGCAATTGTATTTCAACCGGGTCGTTGAGCAATTCTTGGGTTAAAGCCTGAACTTGCTCTGGAAAGGTTGCTGAAAATAATAAAATTTGTTTTTTCTTTGGCAACAATCCTAACAGCGCAGATAGCTCCTCAGTAAAGCCAAGACTTAACATCCGATCGGCTTCATCTAGCACTAAGGTTTTAACCTTATCGAGCTTAATGGCATTACTTGAAATTAGATCGAGTAATCGACCAGGTGTTGCAACCAAAATATCAGTGCCGCCACGTAATGCGAGCATTTGAGTATTCACTGATACACCACCAAAAACGGCAACCGTTTTAATCGCACCGTTAAAATGCACGGCATAAGATCTAATGCTGTCAGCAACTTGTTTAGCTAGTTCACGGGTAGGCACTAAAACCAGTCCAGTAACATAGTTACCTTTACTACTCTTGCTACTCAATGGTTTTTCAGCGTTTAAATGCTGCAACATAGGCAATGCAAAAGTGGCTGTTTTACCCGAGCCGGTATTTGCCCCGGCAATTAAGTCACGTCCTGCTAATACACTTGGGATAGCTTGCGCTTGAATGGGCGTTGGCTGCTGATATTCCAGCTCAGTTAATCGAACTAACAAGGGTGGAATAAGGCCAAGTTCTGTAAAGTTGGTTGGCGTTGTGACAGTGGTCATTAATATATAGGGCTCAAAGTTAGGTTAATAGCCCACTATTTTAGCGTATTTATGCACCGTTAAGTTAGTGAAATCGATCAAACCCTGCCGTAATGTCATTCAAACTTCGCATATTAAACTTCCCACACTTGTTAGGCATTTTTAAAATTTAGTTAAACTGTGAATACAGTAAAAAAACAGCAGTAACAATTAATAAGCTACCCATCAAGTAATTGAAAAGCTTTAATCTAAACTCACTATTTAGAAGTAGTGTGACTTTACCCCCTAATAATGACCATGCAAATAGTGATAAATAACAAACTAAAAAATAGATTAATGAGAAGGTTAAGAAAACTTGATTATTACCTGGCTCTGAAAACAATGAAACACCCGCAACACAAGCAATCCATGCTTTAGGATTTAACCATTGCAATAGAAAACCTTGCATAAAAGTTGGTTGCTTTTGTTCTTTTATATCTAATTCGGGTGTAGATGAAGCAATCAAATAGCCCATATAAATAATGAATAGAGAACCAGCTATTCCTAGGTATTTAAGGAAAGATGGGTACAAGTCGATAATTTTGTAAAAACCTAAGCCAATGAATAACAGTAGTAATGTGAAACCAATCGTTGCACCAGAAACGAAAGAAAAAGTTTTACGAATACCATAACTTGCTCCCGAGGATACAATAACCATATTCACTGGACCCGGTGAAATTGACATGGCCAACGAGAACGAGAACATTGCGATTAATAAAGACATTATTTTCCTTAGTTAAATTCACTATATCCTGATGAAATATAATGAGTGCCTGACGTCTGGAAGCAATGGAGAGTGAAGCGAGTGCGGTCCAGCTTGTTTTTAGAACTCGGTTACAAAATTGAACGAAGCCGCTAGGCGGCAAGAATGCATTTTAACTCGTTTAGGTGGCTAGTGAAATCTGTAAAGTCCAGTTCATTCTATTAGCCAGCTGTGGTCGGTGTACTGTTTTACCAAACATGGCTGCATTATAGAATTTACACAGTGGGTACTCGATTCAAGCTCGCCTTTTCCGAATGCCAATGAAGCGGTTAATAACTCTGTGGTGATGAAGCTGGTATTAACTCTGAACTGTCCTACCCCCTTTATCTTATCTTTCATATCCTGTTGAGAGTCGTCACTTTTCCAAGCAAGATAAAACCCCCAGTCACCAAAGCTGGGTACATTTTGTCGATAAGGTAATGCTTTAAACCCAGCCGCTCTTAAGGTATTACCAATGGTCAAAAAGGCTTCTTTCGCGTGATAAGGGGATGTTGACTGAATCGCAATTAAAGCATCTTTCTTAAGGTTCTTGGCTAGTTTGAGATAGAACTGTTTGCTATATAGCTTTGATAGTTCGATTGAACTCGGGTCTGGGAAGTCGATCAAAACCACATCCCAGGTATGTGTTTCGACGTTTTTGATGAACTGATCTGCATCCAGTGAAAATACAGACACAGACGCAACCCATTCTGCTTCACTAACGTTTTTGTCAAAAGAGCGATCATCCTGAAGCAGTACGGCTTTTATATTGGTTTCTTCAACACCACCAGGCTTGCGAGTTTGAATACGGGTATCATCGAAGGCGTTATTGTTTAATTTACGCATAATAGGATTGTTAGCCGCGAGCCGTACCATATCTGGGTCTAGATCCACCAAAGTGATGGTTTCTACATCAGGATACTTACGTAATTCACGCAAGGCTAGCCCATCGCCACCGCCCAAAATCAAAACATGTTTTGGTTTTTTGGCAAGCGTCATAGCCGGGTGGACTAAAAAATCATGGTACCGGTCTTCGTCCAGTGAGGAAAACTGTGTGTTGCCATTAATATAAAGCCTTACATCGCCGGTACCTGTATTCTCAGTCAGCACAAGATGCTGGTATTTCGTGGTTTCTCTATGCACAATCGGGTCGTCATAGAAGCGTTGTTCAAACAGATCACTGAGATCTCTATTTTCACTAACTCCCCAAATTAGAGCGGCGGCAGTCAACGCCAAAATAGTCATTGAAAGAAAACGTTTTTTGATTTCACCGACATACACAAAGTATAAAATAGCAATGACAGCAATAATAAAATTGAAGCCTGCTACGATAAAGCTTATTTCCGTTAAGGGATGAAACTTCAGCAGATAATTGATCCAGATAATGGCACCGATAAACGCCCCGATATAATCCATGGCATAAACGATCGTCAGGTTTGTTTTCAGGCCGATATTATTCTTTTCAACGATTCGCATAACAATTGGAATTTCAAAGCCGATTAAAAACCCAATACCTAAAACAAAGAAATAATGCACGAATTCAAAGTGATTCTGCATATAACCATATGCACCATAAATCACCAGAGGAGCAAACCCGCCCATCAAGGCCATCAAGACCTCAACCGTCATGAACTTTTCAACAAGATTTTCATCTGACATCTTGTTTTGAACTAAACCCGACAACCCCATCATCAACATCATCGAAGCAATGACAATTGAGAATTGTTCGATAGAATTACCCAGAATATAGGTTGTCAAAGTTGCCAGAACGTACTCATTGACCAGACCGCTGGCCCCCGTAGAGAACATGCAAAAGGACAGCAGTATTGACAATATACGCCTGGAAGAGGTTTTACCGGGAGTAGCTTTAGGCATTTTACAAGATCGCCATACCTAAGATTAATGCCATGCCAATTTTGGCTAATGAAAGTTGTAGCGCGATCACGCGCAGATCTTTTTCCAGAACTTCTTTAACCGTGCTGGTGACCATGATGACCCGATCAAACAAGAATTCGAAAAGATACAACAGTATCATTCCAGCAATGGATATGGTCAGAAAATTAACGACCGTTTGAATATAACTACTTGCGTCACCATTACCGACAATTGCGCTCTGAATGATCAGTCCATAACAAATTATTTTGCTACCCAGATACATACCTGCTGACAAGTTTCCATCCGCGATTTTTTGAATCAAATTGAGTTTTTTGCCAATAATATATTCGTAAACAGCCACTAAACTTATCAGCATAATTTGACCCGCTACAAAATAGACAATAGAGGACCAGATTCCACCGGTATCACCTGTGATGCTGGCATAGGCTAATATACCGGTCATAGTCAGGGTGCCAAATTCAACCAGGCCTACGGCCATATTGCCATTCTTCAGTTCATGCGTATTGTCTACACGATGTAAAACAGACTTGTCTGTGATAAATAATGAAAATACCATAAAGAACACCGCTATAATCCCGTATAGCGAGGTATCGACCACATCCTGTATTAAATCTGCATGACTTGACCCCGACATGACACCTATCATGGAAATAGCCAGCCCCAGTTGAGCGCCTGAACGCCTCAAGCCAACTGCCATATTGCCCGCTTTCATCACATCATCGGCAGAATAAGATTGCGCAGATCGGAAGTTCAGAATAAACCGCATTACGATTGCTAAGACCAGATAAATGACCATATAACCGACATACATTAAATAATTTTCTAATAACATTGTTTGCTCCAACCCTACTTGTTTATTTTCCGCTACCAGAAGGCCCGCGCCCTCTTGTTGCAGAACCAGCGGTACGTATACTACCCCCGCCTGTATATTTTCGATTTACATTACCTGAACGCGCGCTTTGAACAGCACCAGGATTACGTTTAGCGAAATCACCGTTTCGATAACGATCATTGGTATAGGTTTGAGATCCCCATGTACCCCATTGACCGGCGCTACCGTAGTAGCTTCTTCCTCTTTCTCGACGACTGTATCTATTCCAATCAGTGTAACTGTATCGGGAAGGACCCAATATATGCGACATAAAGCTGTACATACCATAATAATGCCACAAAGACTTACCGCTGGAATCCCGCCGCCATTCACCATATTGGTTGGAGCCTGTTGCAGCACCATTAACCATTACAGGGCTAGCGATCATAGCCATGCCAGCAGGTTGCGCTTCTTTTAAAATGTCTTCTTCATAATAACCGTAGGGCTTTGTTAATATAGCCATCCCCAAATTATCATTTTGTTTCCAGAAGTCATCTTCATAAACAGCCTCCCATGTTCCTTCGGAGGCTTTATCATTGACGATTTCTATATATTTATGAAAGGCATTGCTCGATGTGCCTTCTACCCAATATTCAGCATAAGTATCACCTCTTGGGAAATTCCATTTTGGATTAATTTTTAGCGCGTTCCAATAAGCCTGAGGAATATTGAGATTAAAGCTACGTGAGGCCCAGCCACTAATTTTAGCTATTTGCCCCTGGCTTTCTAAGTATTCAAAAACCTGAGCATCTACTTTTACAGCAGGGTACCTTTGTGTCGTACCGTTTCCACAATATTCACCTTCGCACCATGTAGCGCGACCAATTGTCACGTAGTAATCAATACGTTGATCAGCGAGGATCTTGGTATAACTCCTGTACAGTTCATCCAGTTTTGTTTGAGTAGATTTATAATAGCTTGAGATATCATCCAGCATGTCTTTTAAAATTATTGCTTGATCACCCAAAACGGCATAATCAGTTGATTCATTAGCAGCATGAAAACCATACTGTGTTTTCACCTTGCTCAAAACGTCTGTCGCTGCACTCGTCTTTTCCGTAAGCTTGTTGATTCGTCCCGTTATATCAGACTTCTTATTAATGTAATCCTTTATTGCCTGGTAGGCACTTTTAGTGAACGCTACCTCAATGCCAAGAATTTCTGAATAGTGATTATTGGCCGTCTCAAAAATTTGCTTTGCACTATTTCGGGTATTTACCAAAAAGTTAAGTCGCTCACCGGGGTGTTTTGCAGCCTGATCAGAATTGATTAAATGTTTCCGGAAACTGGACAATAAAATCTGAAAAGCTTTTGCGTCTTCGGGTTGGTCAGCATCAATCATCGACAGAATCTGTTTTTCATAAATCGATTCAGCGGCATTCACTTCAGAATCTGAATCTCGGAAGTTTTGATCCCATTTTTCGGTGATGGAATAAGGCTCAGCAAACGACCAATTCGACGTAGACTTAATCGCATTAAAGTCTTTCTTTGATATCGTGTTGCTCTGTTTCTGCTGCTTAAGCTTTGTAGGAAATACCTCTCTTGCTTCTTTAACAAGATGATCAGGCAGCCCTGAACAAGCTGACAGCCCTAGAATCAAAACCGTCAGCCATGCCAGCTTTAAATAGAAATGGGTTAATCGATACAAATAAATACCCTTCCTTATGTGAGTAAATAAATTCATTTAATGAAGTCTTATCCGACTTGAATCACACGCAATGAACGAGGGTTTATCGGGTAACTAATAAACGCCTCTCTGTCAGGACGCTCATCAGATTCTTCGTGCCATGTTTCAACGGTCAAACACGCGCCTTTTGCAGATTCAAATTCGTAAGCACGCACAGGTATACCTTGGTCAAAATCTTTTGATCGAGAGAATAAGCCGGCCCAGGTGTCATCCTCTGAATAATCAAAGACATCACCTTTGTAAGAAACCTGACCCTCCTCTTCTTCGGCAATATCTTCGAGAAGCTGGGTAGTAAGCTTTCGATCCCCTAAAGTCAGTTCTCGCATCTTGGGCATTGTCCGGGTATGGCTGATTTCAAGTTCGTCATCCACCTCCCATTCTAAATAGCTCGCTTCGCCATTTTCCAAAGAAAATAATTCAAGCTCAGTGATTAGATAGTCGTGCTTTTTCCGCTTAAAATTCTTCCATTTTACTTCTAGATAATGACTGACCGATAACACCTTAAATGTCTCGTTGCCAAATTCTAAAAATGAACCTGCCACAGCATTCTGGATGGTTAATGCCTTGATCTCATCATCAGGTAAGATATTTAACGTTCTGATAGCGTTGATACGTCTTGTCACATCAATCACGCATTTTTCTCCATACTAATAACAGCGCCATCGATTTCTTTTTCTGTTACTTCAGGCTCAGCACCTGTACTTTTTGAACCTCGCAACTCTTCAGCTACAGGGTTAAGGGCAGATGTCATCTCTGCCAGTTTTGCGCTGGTCTCTTTTGCCCTGATGGTGCTGGTCGCCATCGTTTCATTCGCCGTGGCAACAGCTTGCATTAACTGATCAAAACCTTCTTCCATTTTCTCAAGTGCAATAACAGGGTTGTTGTACAGGTCGCCGATTTCACTGGCTGCCTGAT
>Ga0209290_1000260_pt1 | contig 46188 bp, 41 predicted proteins | sample EN1Hudsemesocosm_2_FD_184632 | JGI IMG/M metagenome (GOLD analysis project Ga0209290, IMG submission 184632) | Methane-oxidizing microbial communities from mesocosms in the Hudson Canyon - EN10B Hudson Canyon (SPAdes) (version 2) | ecosystem: Environmental > Aquatic > Marine > Cold seeps... | reverse complement strand
TTTCACGGTAGTTGACTCGAACGAATTTGAAATGCTTCAAGCCTATTATCCGAACCTAGCTATTGCGTTTGATCTCACTGGGGCACAACCTCTTGCTTGGGCATTCCCTCAATCTAGAGATGACAGCTTATTTCAAGCGGCAGAAAGCTTCTTTCGAAATGCTCAAACTAACGGTTTATTGTCAGAAGTACGCGAACGTTTTTATGGTCACCTAGACCAACTCAACTATGTGGGTGCAAAACGCTTCCAAAAACAGACGGCTAAGAAATTAAACAAATACGATGATTTATTCCAGCATGCTGCGGATGAACACGATTTAGATTGGCGCTTGCTGGCTGCAATGAGCTACCAGGAGTCCCATTGGAACCCAAGAGCCAAAAGTTTTACCGGCGTTCGAGGTATGATGATGCTAACTCGACGCACAGCGAAAGAATTGGGCGTTCGCAATCGCTTAGACCCAAAACAAAGTATTGATGGCGGTGCGGCTTATCTCGTTAAATTACGCAAACGCTTACCTAAAAACATCCAAGAACCAGACCGTACCTGGATGGCATTAGCGGCCTATAACGTTGGCTATGGTCATCTAACAGATGCACGTAAACTAACAAAGAAAGATGGTGGTGATAATAGCCGCTGGATGGACGTCAAAGACTACCTTCCTTTGTTGAGCCAGAAGCGTTACTACAAGCAAACTAAACATGGCTATGCTCGTGGTAGCGAACCAGTAACCTATGTTCAAAATATCCGTCGCTATTTTGATGTCTTGGTCTGGAATGATAACCCTGATATGGAGCTGGCACTAGAAAATGAAAGCCTACAGCTATCAGCAGATATTCGAGTAATTCCGCCATTACTTTAAGCTTTTAACGCAAAGATAATTACTAATAAAAAAACGGGCCTAGATGCCCGTTTTTTTATATCTGAAACTAACCCAATAAATTGCATTACGGTTTTGAGACCAGTAGATGCTGATTTTTATACAGCCAGATTCAAGACTATTGTTACAACCATTTCTTTTATTTCTTCAATCATCAGTGGCTAATTTAACTGGAATATCTTGATATGAAATTTTTAGCTGCTGAATAAAGGTTTTTACTAATTCAGCGCTTTCAACCGGTCTTTCAATCATTGGCCCATGACCAACGCCCTCCATGATAAAGCTGGTTGAATTAGCCAAGTGCTGCTCAAAAACAGCAACACTGGATACATCTAAAGCTCGGTCTTCTTTCCCCCACAAGATGAATGCAGGTTGCTGAATCTCTTCCAGTAATTTCAAGTTGGCTTTTGTCACCTTAACCTGTTCAGCATAGTCATTAATATCAGCGAATATTTTGTCATTAATCTCTTGTCGAGCCATCGCTTTACGCGCTAATACTGATGACGCTGGCCATGGTAAAAAAGGCTGATCTTCCATGGCAAACTCACGTAAACGATCAAAATCTGACTCAGTTCTGATAATCAGCGGGTTTGGTTCGTTATTCTCAATGATTTTTTGTAATTGCGAAGCTTCAGGAGGATGAACCCCAGCGGCATCCATTAATGTGATTGAGCTAACTTTGTCGCTATAGGCATGTGCATAAAAGGCCGCAATACCGCCCCCCATTGAATTGCCAATAAGGTGGAATTTTTCAAGCCCTAACTGACCCACAAAATTATTCAACCAAGCCGCTTGATTATCAAAGTCATACACTAGCTCAGCGTTATACGATGTTTCCCCGTGGCCCGGTAAATCAGGAATGATGACCTTATAATTAGGAAAATTACGAGCAAATCGAATCCAATTATCCTTATCAACAGCAAAGCCGTGTAGCATTATTAATACTTCAGCTGAAGGTCTTATGCTCTCAGGATTAGTTTCAAGATACACCCAATGATGATCATCGGTCGAAATCGAATGTTCAGATAGATTAGACATAGAGCGTTCAGCTTCAACGCCTAGCTCGAAAATAGCATCTTGCCAATCAGCACAAGCAGTTAACGAAAGACTTAATAAAAGAATGAGTAGTTTCACGGGGAGTTCCTAGATGACAATGTTTTATAGTTATTATTAGATAGTGATTGAATCCTATTCGACTAAGAATCAGCCACAATCATCTTCCTATAAAACCATAAATTCACCTGATAGACCAAGTAACTCAAGCAATTCTCCAGCATTAGACGAGGCAGGCACCTGACTAACCAACAAATACAACCCATAAGCCACTTTGGTTAATCCTATTTAACGATTTTACTCGCCTGCTTTAGTTTTTTCTTACCTTCTCGACGCATCTTAAAAAAGTCAGACATCAACTTCGAAGAATCTTCTGCCAACAACCCCCCTTTGACTTCAATCCTATGATTAAAGAAAGAACTCTCCAGCAGGCACATAGCTGATTCGATGACCCCCGCCTTAGGCTCAGTAGCCCCATAAACGAGACGCCCAATACGTGAATGTACCAAGCAGCCCGCACACATAGTGCAAGGTTCGACCGTAACATAGAGCGTTGCATTAGATAGACGGTAGTTTCCCATATTCTTTGCTGCATCCCTTAACGCAACAATTTCGGCATGAGCGCTCGGATCCAAGCGGGTAATCGGCTGGTTAAATCCCTGCCCTATTACCTTCCCAGCCAATACAACTACAGCACCGACAGGCACTTCACCAGCATCATAAGCACGCTTGCCTTGTTCGAGTGCTAGGGACATGAAATATTGATCACTTTGTTCTTGTTCGGTCATTGATAGAGTATCATGGCATTTAAACCTCAATGATAATCGAGATTCACTATGTGGACCAATACCTTACAACCTAGATTTTCCGAAACCGATGCCCTAGGCCATGTAAATAATACCGTATTACCCGTATGGTTCGAAGAAGGTCGCACTCCCATATTTGAACTGTTTTGCCCCGGCATGGACACTAATAATTGGCACCTAATTATTGCCAAAATAGACGTCGAGTTTCTTTCCGAGATTTATTATGGAAAACCAGTCGAAGTTAGAACCTTTATGGCAAAGATCGGCAATTCATCCATGGTCATTGGCCACGAAGCATGGCAAGAAGGGCAACTTGCCGCTAAAGGAAGTGCTGTTATGGTGCATTTTGACCATGATACAAAATCATCTAAGCCCATTCCCGATGAAACCAGAACTGTTCTAGAACAGCATTTCAAAGCTGAAGATTAACTGTTAACCCAATATTAGAGTGAAAAATGAAAGAATTACTACGCAAAGCCTTTTCCCCAATTTTAGAGAATTTTGAATCAGGCACCGAAGAGTACGTCTATAAAACATCGCACCGAGTTATATTGATCGTAATGGGCATTATTTTCACCATACTCTCTACCGCCGTCGCTTTCATGGCATCCGAAGCCGATAACATGGGCTATTACATCCCTGTTCTGATTTTTGGCTTAGTCAGCTTAGTCACCTTAGTGGTTGGTTTTCTCGGTAATGAAAGAGCCGTTGCTAGCATTTGGGGCAATAAATAGACGACTGGTAAAATCAGGCCAAACTACTAACCTTCAAGTATTACCATAGTAGGATGGCCTAAATGCAATTAATAAAAAAACTAACCCAACTCCCCTTAGTCGTTGCAGCGATTTCAATAGCCTCAATAAACCACAGTCATGCCGACAATTTTATCATTGGCGTTGAAAATATCGATTATTTTCCTATTTACCAATACTCCGAAGGTCAATATAACGGGGCGGCCAGTGAGATTCTAAATAAATTCGCTAAGTCCCATAACCACACGTTCAACTACAAAGCCTTTCCAATCACCCGCTTAAATAAAAACTACCTCGATGGGAAAGTTGATTTCCGCTTCCCTGATAACGGTTATTGGGCACAAGATCAAAAATCTGGGTATGACATTAAGTACAGCAACTCTGTCATCGACTTCATAGACGGCGTCATGGTTACTCCCGAAAACAAAGGTAAAGGCATTGAAAAGCTAAAGAGACTTGGATTAGTAAGAGGGTTTACCGCGTGGGACTACCTAGGGCACATTGATAAAGGCAGTGTAAAAGTTAAAGAAACAAATAACTTAGAAAGCCTTATTAAACTGACCAGCACCAAGCGTTATGATGGCGCTTACTTCAATGTTGATGTGGCGACTTATTACCTAAATAATACTTTAAAAGCGCCCGACTCTTTAGTCTTTGACCCCGATTTGCCACATACTAAAAGCAATTATTCACTATCCAGCTTCAAACACCCCAAAGTGATTGAGCAGTTCAATCAATTCTTAATTGATCACGCAGACTGGGTGCAATCGGTTAAAGATAAATATCAGGTTAAATGATTGTAAAAAAATAGCGGAAAACAAAAAAGCCGCTGAGTTAAAACTAACACAGCGGCTTTTTAATATTCTTGGTAGGACTACCCAGATTCGAACTGGGGACCTCTACCATGTCAAGGTAGCGCTCTAACCAACTGAGCTATAGTCCTAAAGTGAGAGCAGTCTAATAAATAGATGCAGGCCATGCAAGGAATTTTTATCCTTTAATGCACTATTTTAATCAAGAAAGTATTTTAAAATCAGCCTGTTAGCCTAAGAGTTCAAAAATCAATCAAGAAATAGCGGGAATAATATCCCGAGCTCTGCTTTCAACTTTAGCCCAGTTTTCATCGTTCAATAAACTCGCTTCGGTTAACCAACTCCCCCCGGCACAAATAACATTGGGCAAATTTAAGTAGCCTAAATAATTATCCTGACTGATCCCACCAGTTGGGCAAAACTGTACTTTAGAAAACGGCCCTGCCCATGCCTTTAATAATTTTTCACCACCAATAGCGCTGGCAGGAAAACACTTTAATTGAGTAAAACCTGCCTGCTGAGCCACCATTACTTCACTGGCAGTAGCAACTCCTGGCAAAAAGACGCCTTGCCAAGGGTCGTCTAAATGAGATTGCACCTGCTGAGCTTTTTCAATTAATTCCGGGGTTAATCCAGGGCTGACTATAAATTGAGCGCCCGCATCAATAGCACATTGAAAATCCTTGGCATTACAAACTGTACCCGCGCCAACAATCGCCTCTGGCACCGCTTGCTTAATGGCACTAATAGCCGCCAATCCCGCTTCCGTACGTAAGGTTATCTCTAACAAATGAACTCCCCCCGCGACTAAAGCTTTGGCCATTGGCACGGCATGACGAATATCATCAATGACAATAACGGGGATTAATGGCTTGCTATGCTCTAACCAGTTATCAAGCTGTGTCATCCTGCTTTCCTCTCAGATTTCGTTTTTATATAAGCCATACATCACTGCAACCAGTCCAAAGATAGCGCTCCCTGATCGGCAGGAGTCGTATTGTTACGAAAGAGACTAAAAAGCTCTCGACCCAAACCCTGACTCTGCTCAGCCACTTTATTCATTTCATCACTTTCATCTAACCCATTTTTATTTTTTTCAAGCAAAGTAAAGCTACCTTTATGAGCATCGATTTCAATTAAATCCCCCTCTTGAATCCCATCAATGGCTCCACCGAGTATAGCCTCTGGGCAAACGTGCAATACCGCAGGCACTTTACCTGAGGCTCCTGAAAGACGACCATCGGTTAACAATGCAACGCTAAAACCAGCATCCTGCAGGTTAGCGAGTACTGGCATCAATTTGTGCAATTCAGGCATACCATTGGCTTTTGGCCCTTGTCGCTTTACTACAATTACGCAATCGACATTCAATTCACCCGCTTTATACGCTTGCTGCACGGAAGCTTGATCAACAAATACTTTTGCTTTGGCTTGGGTATACCAACGCGCTTCCGGCACCGCTGAAATTTTAATCAGGCCACGGCCAAGATTACCATTTAATAGTTTAAGCCCTCCTTCGCGCATAAAAGGCGCATGAGCGGGAGCCAGAACATCTAAATTTAAACTTTCCGCACTCACATCACGCCAGGCTAAACTTTTTTCATGCCCGCCTTGGGCTAAACTCTTAACTTCCAAATAAGGTTCTTGGCAATATGCCGAGAGGTCTTTGCCTAATAACGTTTGAACATCTTGATGCAATAACCCAACAGATAATAATTCGCGAATTAGAAAACCCATGCCTCCCGCTTGTTGAAAGTGGTTAACATCCCCTTCACCATTAGGGTAAATCCGAGTTAATAATGGCACCACATCGGATAAATCTGAAATATCTTGCCAATCAAGAATAACCCCAGCCATTCTTGCGATCGCGAGTAAGTGAATACTGTGATTGGTCGATCCTCCCGTGGCCAGTAAACCAACAATTGCATTAACGAAACTTTTTTCGTCTAGCATTTGTCCGAGGGGTATATAGTCTTGATCCAGACGAGTATGCAACGTGAGTTGTTGTAGAGCATAGGCATTTAATAATGGCCTAAGAGGGTCTTCTGGGTGTAGAAAAGAACTTCCCGGCAATTGCAGACCCATGATCTCCATTAACATCTGATTCGAATTAGCCGTCCCGTAAAATGTACAGGTTCCTGCACTATGATAAGACTTTAATTCCGAGTCTAATAAAACATCTTTATCCACTTCGCCCGCGGCAAATTGCTGTCGAGTTTTTGCTTTCACTGAATTACTGATACCCGAGGACATAGGACCCGACGGTAAAAAGATCGCTGGTAGATGACCAAAGCGCAGAGCCGCCATTAATAGACCCGGCACGATTTTGTCGCATATACCCAATAGAACTACACCATCAAAGACATCATGGGATAAGCCAATCGCAGTGCTTAAGGCAATCGTATCGCGACTAAATAGCGATAGTTCCATCCCTGCCTGCCCTTGGGTAATGCCATCACACATTGCCGGCACACCGGCCGCGACTTGAGCCACATGACCGAGCTCGGCTAGATGTTGTTTTATTTGCTGAGGGTAATCTTTATAAGGCTGGTGTGCTGATAACACATCATTATAGGCATTAATAATTCCAACATTCGCGGCTCGATGACTTTGCTTTAGGATCAGTTTGTCATCACTCTCTTCTGCCGCAATGGCATGAGCAAGATTGGTGCAGCTCAACCCATGGCGCGCAGGCTCTCGTTGCAAACGTTCTGCTTCCGCTGCAATCAACGATAAATATTGCTTACGACGCTGCGCACTCCGCGCAATAATTTTGTCCGTAACCGCCTTGACTATTGGGTGCACACTCATCAACAAATACTCCTTTCAATCTCGGAAACTAAAATACGCTATTGAGTTCGATACACACTGATATTGATGCCATCTTGATGCAATATATGTGATACCGGTAAGCCTTCACTCTTCTCTATACAGGCTTGTTGAAAAACTATATTTTTTTCCTCACCGGTAAAATGCAAATACATTTTTTCTGCACGCTTAATAAATCGCCACGTTAAACTCATTCTTGTTTGAGGTAAAAAATCATCTTCGATCGGCAAACACCAAGCCGAGGTATCCGCATCCAACAAAGCAGATAATTGTTTTGAATCTTTAAACCAAGACGCCGTATGCCCATCTAACCCCATTCCAAGAACGACAACATCCAAGCTCTCCACCTGAGTTCGAAGTTGTGTTTCACAGTCCATAATGCCTTCACTGGGCAGCAGCGCATCATTTTTCAACCCTAAAAAATAGGCTGTTTTTGCGTGATTAACTAATAAATTATCACGTACCAACTTTTCATTACTATCTACGTCATCTGTTTTCAACCAGCGTTCATCGACCAGGATAACGGTTACTTTTGCCCAGTCTAATTCTTGCTGACTCAAGCGATTAAAAAACTCAACGGGGGTACTGCCACCACTCACGGCCAAACAAGCTTTATTTTTTTGGGTTAATTGTGTCTTTAATTGCTTAGCGACAGAGGTCGCCAACTTTTGAGCTAATATTTGTTGATCATCACTTAGTGTTTCAGTCCACATAGTCTCACTCCAAAAATATTACTTATAATTCTAAAAGATTTCTTTCTATTAATTATCAGTATTCAACATCAACTATTTTCATTCCATAATCGACCATCTTTCGCCAGCAGCAAGGTTGCAGCAGCAGGCCCCCAGGAGCCTGCAGTATAAGGCTCTGGGGCACTGTCCGAATCTTGCCAAGCAGCCAATATCGGATCAACCCAATCCCATGCATGCATGAGTTCATCATCTCTTAGGAATAAGGTTGGATTGCTGGCTAAGGCATCAAATAATAAACGCTCATAGGCCTCAGGCACCCTTACACCATTGCCACTAGATTCCTGTCCCCCTTGAATTTGCATATAGTCTTGACTGGGGTTGTCAGGATTCAAACTCAGCGTCATCGGCCTTACCTTCATGCCACTGCCAATTTTTTTCTCACACAACTGCAAACGAATACCTTCATCGGGCTGCAGTCGAAAAATTAATTTATTCGCCATGGTTTCTTTATGCTGCATAGAAAAAATAGAGTGGGGAATTTCTTTAAACTGCACCACAATTTCACAAGCTCGTTCGGCTAAACGCTTACCGGTTCGAAGATAAAAAGGCACCCCCGCCCAACGCCAATTTTCAATCTCGACTTTCATGGCGACAAACGTCTCAGTATGACTTTTTACATCGACGCCTTTCTCGTCACGATAACGAGGAACTGGAACCCCTTCTGAAACTCCGTGTCCGTATTGACCCCGTATAACGTTATCATGGATATCTTTACCCTCTATCGGTCGCAATGCTTTAATCACTTTTACTTTTTCATCACGTACGGCATCGGGCTCCATTTTTGCTGGCGGCTCCATGGCAACAATACACAACAGTTGTAATAAATGGTTTTGCATCATGTCTCGAAAAGCGCCTACCTGCTCATAAAAGCCCGCACGCTTTTCAACCCCCAGAGATTCAGAAATCGAAATTTGAATATGGTCTATGTTTTTTTGATCCCACTGGCTTTCAAAAATAGAGTTGGCAAAACGCAGCACCATGAGATTTTGCACGGTTTCTTTGCCTAGATAATGATCGATACGATAAATCTGCGATTCATCAAAATATTCAGCGACGGATTTATTAATCGCTTGAGCGGATGCAAGGTCATGGCCAATCGGCTTTTCTAGCACGACTTTTGAAGCTTTATGAATTAACCCATTAGCTTCTAAGTTTTTAGCAATATCTGCATACAGGAATGAAGCGGTGGCAAAATAAAACAGCCGATTAGGGCACTGCTGATCCAATTCCAAAGTTAATGCTTGATAAGCCTTTGCATTCTGAACATCTACACAGACATAATTTATCCGTGCGATCAGACTTTGCCAGCTCATTTCACACTGATGATCAGCATTGACTTGATCAAATACCGCTTGTTTGATCTTGCTAACCACAGCCTTAAGATCGAGATCTGAGCGACCAATGGCTATGATTCGCCCTTGGGGTAAACGCTTATCCAACTCAAGTAAATACAAGGCTGGAAACAGCTTCCGTAAGGCAAGGTCTCCTAAACCACCAAAAAGCACTAACTCAAAAGGTTGTTCAATTTGCATTCGATTCCTTCCTAACTGCTTTTAAACGCATCACCACACTTTAAGTGTGCACCATAAGTCAGCATTTACCAGTGAATTTGAGCTCTTATGCGGTTTGATTTCAATCCTTTAATCTGTAGCAGAATTCATGCCTAATAAGCCGCAATTGACCTTGTGATTCCCCCTCAAAACGCTACAATGCGGCATATTTTAAATACTTAACACCTCATTAATATTGCAGCGGTAAGTTGCTCCCTAGAGTACTGCTTTCCCTCTTGTAGATAAATCTATGAAGGGCTGGCCTAGATCCTGCTATTTAGCATGGATAACTTACCCATTAACTGACTGCATATACTGTTTTTCATAAGGATTGAATCATGATTAAAAAATGTCTTTTCCCTGTAGCAGGCTACGGAACTCGCTTCCTTCCAGCGACCAAATCTATGCCTAAAGAGATGCTCCCAGTGGTTAATAAACCACTGGTGCAATACGGCGTTGAAGAAGCCGACCAAGCAGGCCTTTCTACCATTGGTTTTGTAACCGGTCGTGGAAAGCGTGCTATCGCCGACCATTTTGATATCAGCTACGAACTAGAAGCTGAAATTGCCGGTTCTGGTAAAGAAACACTTTTAACCTCTATCCGTGATTTAATCGATAACAATGATTTCGCTTTCACTCGTCAGAACCACATGAAAGGTCTAGGTCACGCGATTCTTTCTGGTCGCAATCTAATGGGTGATGAGCCTTTCGCTGTTGTTCTTGCCGATGACCTTTGCGTTCCTGACGAAGATGGCGAAGGCGTGCTTGCGCAAATGGTTAAAATCTACAACCAGTTCCGCTGCTCTGTTGTCGCGATTCAAGAGGTTCCTGAAGATCAAGTGCATAAATATGGCGTCATTGCCGGTGAAGACATGGGCAATGGCCTATACCGTGTTAACGACATGGTTGAGAAACCCGCTAAAGAAGACGCCCCTTCTAACCTAGCGATTATTGGTCGTTATATCTTGACCCCAGATATCTTCGAACTGATCGAACAAACTGAACCTGGTAAAGGCGGTGAAGTTCAAATTACCGATGCCCTAATGAAACAAGCCGCTAATGGTTGCGTTATGGCGTATAAATTCCGTGGTAAGCGTTTTGATTGCGGCAGCATCGAAGGTTTTGTTGAAGCAACCAACCACGTATTTGAAAACGTCTATTTGAAAGAACAAGCCGAGAAAGAACAGCAGAAGGAAAAGAAATAATGGGTGATTTATTAGCTTGCTTTAAAGCTTATGATGTTCGCGGCCGTATGCCTGATGAACTGAATGAAGATATTGCCTACAGCATCGGCCGTGCCTTTGCACAGTTCTTAAAGCCTAAAACTGTTGTTGTGGGTTACGACATTCGCTTAACCAGTAAACAAATGTGCGACAAGGTTGTAGAAGGATTACGCGATGCCGGCTCCAATGTTTTAAACATTGGTATGTGTGGTACGGAAGAAGTGTATTTCGCGACTTCTCACCTAAAAGCCGATGGCGGCATCTGTGTCACCGCTAGCCACAACCCAAAAGACTATAACGGCATGAAGTTCGTACGCGAAGGCTCTAAGCCAATCAGCGGCGATACCGGCCTAAAAGATATTGAAAAATTAGCTCATGCCAATGACTTCCCTGCAGTTGATGCAGCTAAGCGCGGCAATTTAGAAAATGTTGATACTCGCCCTGCATATACCGAGCACCTTTTAACCTATGTTGAAGCCGACAAGCTCAAGCCGTTAAAGATCGTTTGTAATGCGGGTAATGGCGGCGCGGGTTTAGCGCTGGATGCAATTGAGCCTTTCTTACCCATCGAATGGGTGAAAGTACATCACGAGCAAGATGGTAACTTCCCTCACGGCGTGCCAAATCCTTTATTAGAAGAAAACCGCGCACCGACCATTAAAGCCATTGCTGATACCGGCGCTGACCTGGGTATTGCTTGGGATGGTGATTTTGACCGCTGTTTCTTCTTCGATGATAAAGGCACCTTTATTGAAGGCTATTACATCGTTGGTTTATTAGCCGAAGCCTTCCTATTGAAAAATCCAGGCGCTGGGGTTGTACATGACCCTCGCTTAACCTGGAATACCGTAGAGATTGCTGAAGCCGCTGGCGGTAAAGCTATCCAAAGTAAAACAGGTCACGCCTTCATTAAAGAGCGCATGCGCTTAGAAGATGCGGTATATGGTGGCGAAATGAGTGCTCACCACTACTTCAAAGACTTCTTTTACTGCGATAGCGGCATGATCCCTTGGTTGCTTGTGGTTGAGTTGATCAGCAAGTCAGGTAAATCATTAACTCAGTTGGTTGAAGAGCGCATGGCGTTGTTCCCATGCTCTGGCGAGATCAATAGCGTATTGGATGATGCGAAAGCTACCTTGGTAAAAGTAGAAGCTCATTATGCAAATTCTGATGCAGAGATAGATCGTACCGACGGTTTAAGCATGAACTTCGGTGATTGGCGCTTTAACCTTCGCGCGTCGAATACAGAGCCAGTAGTTCGCTTAAACGTAGAGAGTCGCGGTGACCAAGCTTTAATGGAAGCTAAAACCGCCGAACTTCTTACTTTAATGAAGGGCTAGCACTAAAAAAACGGTTAACTGTTTGATTTTCAACCACTTAGAATAAAATCTGTAAGCAATTGAATTAATTACAGATTTTATTCTAAAAAGTGTTGACAGTAACCAAGCCTCTACGTATTATGCGCTCCGTTGCCAAGACATTCCCCGATAGCTCAGTTGGTAGAGCAGTAGACTGTTAATCTATTGGTCGCTGGTTCAAGTCCAGCTCGGGGAGCCATTTACTACCTAGTTAGTTATTTCGGATCGCTTGCAACATGTTCGGGATATAGCGCAGTCTGGTAGCGCGCCTGCTTTGGGAGCAGGATGTCGGGAGTTCGAATCTCTCTATCCCGACCATCTTTATCTAAGATGGTTTCTTTCGAAATACTCTATTTCAAATCATAAAATATAAATAACACTGCAAATTTCCTAAAAAATAAATTTAAATTTTTTTAATAATTTATTTCATATCCCACTTTAAACCTAACACTAAGATTTAAACCAGACGCTCAAGCCTTAACTTTAAGCGCCGGTAAAAGCTCTCAATAATTAATCCGTTAATGACCCCTTCTCAAAAAAGTGCTTCAAGACTCGAGTAAGCTCAAAGGCATCTTCACTACCTGCCAACTCTCGGATCGAGTGCATTCCAAAAGTCGGTACACCAATATCAATCGTCTCAATACCAACTTCAGATGCAGTAATAGGACCAATCGTACTGCCACACCCCATATCGGTACGCGTCACAAACGCCTGATATCTAACACCCGCATCATCACACAACTGCTTAAAGATCGCTGAAGTTAAACTATTCGTTGCATAGCGCTGATTCGCATTTATTTTAATTACCGGACCCTGATTCAATAGTGGGCCGTGATTCTGATCGTGACGATCAGTAAAGTTAGGATGGATACCGTGGGCATTATCAGCAGAAATCATCATAGAGCCAGCAATAATCCTATTTCGCTCTTCGTTATCCGACCAAATGCGCTCCAGTACTTGCTGCAGAAATGGCCCCTGAGCGCCACACGCACTCGCAGAGCCCACTTCCTCATGGTCACTACAGATCAACAGCTTATTTTGCGAACCATCGGCCTGTAATAAAGATTTTAAGCCAATAAAACAGCTCAATAAATTATCCAGGCGCGCACTAGCAATAAACTCATTTTCTAAACCGATAATCGCCGGAGGCTGAGTATCATAAAAAAATAATTCATAATCTAAAATTGATTCAACACCTTTATGCTGCTTAGCAACCTCCACCATCAATATAGAATTAAGGTCCTTATCTTTCGCCCCCGCGATCGATAAAACAGGCGGTAATTGAGTTTGCGGATTAATCGTACGACCTTTATTGGCCTCACGATCTAAATGAATTGCCAAACTCGGCACCGTCGCAATCGCTCGCTCAAAATTGACCATGACCGATTCGATTTTGCCACCAATGCGTGCATGCACCCTGCCCGCTAACGATAAATCACGATCAAACCAAGGCGCTAATAATGCTCCACCATAAACCTCGACCCCAAGCTGAAAATACCCCTTACCTGAAAGATCGGCATTCGGCTTAACCTTTAAACAAGGACTATCCGTATGTGCACCGATTAAGCGCAAAGCTTGAGATTTATCCGCCAACCAAATAGCGATAATAGAAGAGTCATTACGACGAATAAAATAACCCGCCTGCTCTTGTAATTGCCAAGTTTGGTCTTCAAATAATTCGGTATAACCCGCAGATAATAAAATATTCGCCATGCTATCAGTCGCATGAAATGGCGTTGGACTGGCTTGCAAAAAGCCTAAAAGTGATTGATTAAAATCAGAGCTTGTAAGAACAGCAGTAGGTACAGATTGTGACATGAAGATTCCTAAGCGAAAGCATTGTCTAGAAGACATCACTCGCTTAGGAATCTAATAAATTAGGCGGGCCTAACTTATTAGATAAACAGCAGGCTTAGCCTTCTTGTTTAACATCCAACAATTCTACTTCAAATACTAAAGCAGAGTTAGCTGGAATTTTAGGGCTTGGGCTTTGAGCGCCATAAGCCAATTCAGCTGGGATAGTCAATTTCCACTTATCGCCAACAGTCATCAACTGAAGTGCTTCAGTCCAACCAGCGATAACGCGATTAACTGGGAATTCAGCTGGAGTACCACGTTCAACAGAGCTGTCGAAAACAGAACCGTCAGTAAGCGTACCATGATAATGAACAGATACTGTATCTGTAGCAGCAGGCTTAGCACCAGTTTCAGCAGCGGCAGAGATCACCTCATACTGTAGACCAGACTCTAATGTTGTAACACCTTCTTTCTTACCGTTTTCAGCAAGGAAGTCAGCACCCAATTGAGCAGCCGCATCATTTAATGCCGCTTGCTTACGCTCTTGTTCTGCACGAATCTTTTCAAAAGCGGCTTGTAGCGTTTCTTGATCAAGACGCTTTTCAGCACCTGATAAAGCATCAGAGATACCTGCAGCAATCGCATCAACATTAAGCTCAACAGCATCGCGAGCCAAGCTTTCACCGATATTTAAACCAACACCGTAGCTTGCTTGATCAATATGATTTTCTAATTTCACTTCTTTCTCCTGGCCACAGCCAACCAATAATAGAGCACCCATAGCTAATACAGGTACCTGCTTGAATAATTTCATCGTAATTCCCCAGTGGTTTTTCTTTTGATAGTTATTATTAAACGGCATAACACTACACCATTTGATTAACAAATCCCAATACAGAACTAATGTCTGAAGGTGATATGGTACTCAATTTTTAAAATTCAAGACGTAAAGAATAGAAAATATAAATAGAAGATAATTCCAGCAATCAAAAAGACAACAGCTGGCTAATTAATAGCCAAACATCATCCCCATGAATATCAGCAATCAAACACACCCTCTGCTTGACGCCGCTTGCATTCACGCTGAATATTTTGACACACCTGGATCTCAGCTGCGGTTAAATCACTTTCAATAACACAATTATATGCGCGCTTACGTAATTCAGCACCTTCGATACTCGAAAGACTGCTATTACAAGCAGAAAGGGTAAAACTACCGATTAACAAAGCAATGGATAAGAGGTACTTCACAAATTTAAACTCTTAATTTTTTTAAAGATTCGCACAGACCCAAATGATTGTCTAGCAAGCCGTTAAATTATATATCGACTTACCACGAGGAATATTTAATCAAATCATCGAAAATCCCCTGACTTTCAGTAATAATAGCCTCCAGCATTAACCACAACGCAAACCCCAAAGCGAATAACAAAAAGTATTGGAAGTCTTATGAAATCAATGACTAAAGTCGCCATCACAACCGTAGCTCTGCTATTAGCTGCTTGCGGCCCTTCTAAAGAAGAACTCGCACGCTTAGAACTATTAGCTCAAGAACAAGCTCGAATTGCGGCAGAACACGCTCAAAAAGAAGCTAAAGCCCGTAAACAGCGCATTAGCAGCCGCTTGCAAGGCGCAGACCTTCACTGGAAAAACAAAGATTATTTAACCGAATCCAATGTACAGGCTTTATTTAGCTCACAAGATAAGCGCTTTGCCGGCTTAACGGACGAAGAGCTAGAGCAGCAAAACACCTACTTTGTTAGCTACCCACTGCAAGCGGCACGTTATCAATATAAAAAAGGCTTCCACCCTTTCAATATCGTCGGCATTCGCAGCTTACCGAATAGCGGCCCTTATAGCAGCTTATTCCCTGATGAAGCCGCAGATTATGCCCCAGGCCATTCTGCAAAATCTGTGGTTGAGTTTACCTTGCAACAGGATCTAGAGAAAAATCGCTTAGGTCAGGATGTATTAATGAAAAATGGCCACCGCTGGGTTGCCACAGTTTTGAACTTTAAGAATTACCCCGCATTAAAATCCTACAATCGCGATTGGAAATGGATTCCTGGCGTATTCGAAGATATTAAATGGAGTGCCGCCCCCGAAAAAACCCACGCTCAAAGTGATACTCGCGCCCTGGAAGTCCAGCTAGGCTTACGCTTTTGTACCCTAGAAGACCGCTGCTACAGCAATATTGATTATCAGGGCCACCCGACTCACGCAGTCCGCGCTGAAGTCATGAGTATTTATGTAGGTAATCGTGACAGCGGTAAGTTATTGGCTAAGTTCGTCCGCGAAGCTGAATAAATTGAACTATTAATTTATCACGGCACAAAAAAAAACCGCTAAGATTCACATCTTAGCGGTTTTTTTTGGTTTTAAAGATTACTTTTGATGATTAGCCAATCCTAATCATCAAGCACTTATAAACCGATAGAAACATTCAAACCAGCGAACATACCCGATACTTCAACATCTGTTTCGATATCCACAGTATCTTTATCTGTCATTAGATTAATAGCACGATGACCTGCTTCAATATTGATATCTACAAAAGGAATTGGCAAAGGTAGTGTATAACCAACTGCCAAAGAGGTATCCGTTACGCCGTTACCATCAAAAGAAAGCGCATTTAATTCTGCACGCGCATAAACACCGAAGTGAGAATCAAAATCAACATTTAAATAGCCCATAGGCATAGTAAAACTTAGATCTTCAGACTCAGTATTTGTCGGCAAAAGAATCTCACCATCAAACTGACGCGCGGTTAAACCAAAGTTAATATCAAAGAATGGTATTGGAAGTGGAACCCCCCAATACAAAGTAAAATCGGTATGCGACAAATCAACTTGAGAATTGGCATTTCCAGACAGATCCAAATCCGTTTTCATTATCTTTATATTTGGTAGAACTGGTACAGGGTGCTCAAAAGATGCAAATAAAACATTACTTTGCTCTGACTTAATTCCTAAATCATCATCCAGATCAATTGAATTATTATTTGTATCATCGACATCACCAGAAGCTTCAGCATTCCAGACGCTTGCGCCTGCATCAATGGTAAATAATAAATCAGCTTGCGCCATCATAGGTGTGGCTGCAGTAATGGCAATGGCTAATAATTTTTTCATTTTGATTCCTTAAATAATTATTCTTCAATTATCACGATAGATGACAATTGTGACCTTGGGCTTAGTTTGCCCTCTTTCGTGGGCAAAACTCAACCGAAGTCAGTAAATAGTTAGAAAAAAAACACATTTTTGGGGAACTTTTTACAAAATTAAACGGATTTGAGGGCTTTTGATCACTAAACAATAATTCAGAGTGATGAAAAAATTGTTATTTTAATTCACGCCAACCTGTACTTTCGCCCTGAATAGCCGCATCAATCTCTTGCGGATCACAGTTTAAGACTTGAGAGAATTCTTTTTTAACCAAGTCTAACTGGTTATTTTTATCACTAATGTGACTGGCTAATACATGCTGCATGCCCGGCCAAACTAAGCGCGATAATAAATCAGCTGCTTGCTGGTTATTAAGGTGGCCAAAATCACCCGCGACCCTTCTTTTCAAAGCAGGGGGATAAGGTCCTTGCTGTAATAGCTGTAAATCATGATTAGCTTCAATCAATAGCCCATGGCAGTTTTGGTACGCATCAATAACGTATTGCGTTAATGACCCTAAATCTGACAATACTCCGACCTGCCATTTTTCGTTAGAAACGACAAATTGAACCGGTTCTTGAGAGTCGTGAGGAACTACAACTGTCTGAATGGATAGATCATTAATGCTAAATTTATCGTGACTATCAATACAACGCCACAAAGGATGCTCTAGCCAACCAGCTGAACGAGCAGTGCCATAGGTCGCATAGAAAGGCTTATCGATGGATTCGCAGACCAATACAACACCCTTAGCATGGTCACTGTGTTCGTGACTGACTAATACAGCATCAAGATCATGTAATTCGAGAGATAACTCTTGTAGACGTAAGCGGGTATGTTTTCGATTAAAGCCACAGTCGATCAATATTCGGCTATTACCACTATCGATAACAGTGGCATTTCCTTTACTGCCACTGCCTAATGAGGCGAACCTCACTGCGCTAAAATTTTCTGCAGGTCAGCAAAGAAACTGACCGCTAATGCATCTTCCGACAAGGTTTCTAAATCTTTTTGCAACGAAAGATAAACACCTAAGCGTGAACGATTCATTTTTAATAAATAGTCGACCTCAACCCCTAACTCTTCCGAATTAGTTAGCCATTGCCAAAAACTTTTCTCAGGCTGCTTAGCCGTCGCATCATAAATCGTAATGTAATAAGTACCAGTCGAGCGATTCAAATCCGTTAAAGTGTATTCGCTTTCAGCCAAGGCTTCACTGACCGCATTCCAAGCAATGCCAAAACGGCCATCCAAACGCAATACCTGAGTGCCAGCGCCATCACGCTCTAAACGAGGATTAAGCGCTTCATTTTGTAATTCTGCTAATGACTGAGTATCACGCTCGTCTTCAACAATGATTAATTCAGCAGGGCTCGGGACAACAAAGTCACCATCCTCATCCAACTTAATCGCAGACGCTCTGGTTTTAGATACAGCAGGCACTATATAGGCGTCCTGAATCGGTAACTCAGACTGGCCCACTAATGGCTGCATTCTTTCATTGGTTTCAGACGCGAGATAACCTTGTGCTCGATCATGAAACGTATCGCCAAAAATGGCACTACAGCCGGTAAGATTTATCGCTAACAGCAAAAATACAGCGCGTATCATCAATTATTTCACCAAACCAAATGAGGTTAAAACGTTATTCATATCGCTACGATACTGCTCACTCAAAGGCGTCAAAGGCAAACGAATGCCCGCGGTCATACGACCCATTTGGTGCAATGCCCATTTCACAGGAATGGGGTTGGATTCGACAAACATCACATTATGCATCGCCATTAACTCAGCATTCAAAGCTTCCGCTTCTTCAGCCTTACCTGCTAAGGATAAACGGCATAATTCTGCCATCTTCTTAGGCAATACATTAGCGGTTACTGAGATATTTCCATGACCACCCATTAACATCATCTTATAGGCCGTCGCGTCATCACCGGAATAAACCGCAATTTTATCGCCGACCAAATCCAATACTTGTTGAGCGCGAACAAGATCACCAGTCGCTTCTTTCACACCAATAACTTGATCGATTTCAGCGATACGAGCAATGGTTTCTGGCAACATATCAACCGCGGTACGACCCGGCACGTTATAAAGCACCTGGCCTAGATCCACGGCTTTAGCAATCGCTTCATGATGCAGAAATAAGCCTTCTTGGGTTGGTTTATTATAATAAGGAGTTACTAGCAAGCAGGCATCAGCCCCAAGATTCTTAGCTTCTTGGGTTAGTTCGATCGCTTCAGAGGTTGAGTTCGCCCCTGTGCCCGCTATCACAGGTACACGCCCTGCAACAGTTTTGATAATACGATCCATAACCGAGCAATGCTCTTTGGTATTTAGCGTCGCAGATTCACCCGTAGTGCCTACCGCTACGATAGAATCAGTGCCTTCTTTAATATGGAACTCAACCAAACGGTCTAAGTTTTCCCAATCAATGTCACCGTTATCGTGCATAGGTGTTGCCAATGCAACAATGCTGCCCGTAATCATCCGCTAAGACTCCAAAATATTCATTTTCTGTTAATTCAAACTAGACGCGCATATTACTCATCAGCGCCCCTGCTTACAAGCAGGAATCATATCTCATCGCTGCATTGTACAGGCTCAACTTTCTTAACCGCCTGTGGCCAAGCCGTTAGAACAGCTTTAAATAGCGTTGCTAATGGAATTGCAAAAAACACACCCCAGAAGCCCCAAATCCCACCAAACCCTAATACCGCTACGATAATGGCCACAGGGTGCAAGTTTACAACCTCAGAAAACAGCAATGGCACTAAGACATTTCCGTCCAATGCCTGAATGATTCCATAAACTAACAGACAATAGAAAAGTGTCTCAGTATAACCAAACTGGAAATAAGCAATAATAGCAACGGGTACAGTCACCACCGCCGCCCCGATATAAGGAATCAATACCGACAATCCTACCAAAATAGCCAGAAGTTCCGCATATTGAAGGTCAAAGATAATAAACCCTATATACGTGACACCACCAACAATCAGGATTTCGACAACTTTGCCGCGGATATAATTAGCGATCTGAACTTCCATCTCAGCCCAAATGGTATTCATCAATTTTCTATCTTTTGGTAAAAATGAAAGGAAAAAGTGGGTGATTTGATGGCCGTCTTTTAAAAAGAAGAAAACCAGAATAGGGACCAATACCAAATAAATTAATATCGTAATTGCACCAGGAATACTGTGCAGAGAGAAAGATAAGATCCACTGACCTAAAGAGGCTAGCTCTTCTGCCGCTTGATTCATCCAACCCTGAACTTGCACAACAGTAATTAAATCTGGATAACGCTCAGGTAAAAGCATCAATAGATCCTGTCCTTCCCCCAGCATATTGGGTAATTCATAAAATAGCTGTCCCGCTTGGGAGATCGTCGCAGGTATAACAACAAGCAGGATAGATAAGAATCCACCGACAAACAAAGTGAACATAATCAGCGTTGAAGTAAGATTACCTAAGCCTTTCGCCTTACAATAATGCATACCGCCCTGTAACAAATACGCCAAAATGACGGAAATAAAGACAGGGGCCAATACCTTACTAAAGCCAATAATAATGGCAAAACTGGAGACCAATAAGATTAAAAATATAAGCGCTTCTTCATCGGAAAAATAGCGCTCCATCCATCCTTTGAAAACCTTCAGCATGGTAGAGATCCTTTCTTGATAACAAATTGATAGCAATCGGCTACTTTTTCAGCCGTGACGAGCTCATTATTAGTAATTTCTGCAAACTTATGAAAATCAGTCCAAGAACCCGAGTCGGTTGTTTCGACATAAATTAACTGCCCAGGTTCAATTTGCTTTAAAGCCAATTTCATTTTTAATAATGGCAAGGGGCAAGCCAAACCTTTCAAATCAAGCTGTTGAGTAAATATTTGTCTATTTTCTGCAGACACAATGGCACCAATCACAAATGTAAGGCAACATTATAGCAGTGCATTGACCACAGAATCATTTATGATTTTCACGGTCTATACTATTGAAGACTCAATTAAAGGAATTTCAGCCACGATGGCCATTCACCCGCCTCGCATCTTTTCACTGCCAATCATTTTCGCTGCTTTCCTTTATGCGGCATTCAGCGCACACGTCAGTTTCGCCGCCCATAATGATTTACCCGAATTGGGCGACTCTAGTTCCGGTTTTGTCTCTCAAAGCCAAGAACATCAACTAGGCCGCATTTGGTTACGCCAACTTAGAGCCCAAGCCAATACCATTAATGACCCACTCACCATATCTTTTATTGAAGAGTTAATATTTCGCTTAGCCCCCCATAGCGAAGTGCGTGATCACCGCTTTGAATTTGTGGTTATCGACCAAGGAGATTTAAATGCCTTTGCTGTTCCTGGGGGCATTATCGGCATTAATTTGGGGATATTTCTACACGCAAGTGATGAGGACGAAATATCATCTATATTAGCCCACGAGCTTGCTCATTTAAGCCAACGTCACTTTGCTCGCCAAATTGAGAATTCTGAACGCCAAGCCCCTATTGCTATTGCCTCACTACTTGCGAGCATCCTATTAATTGCAACCAATAACCCTGATGCTGGTTTTGCAGGACTCATTGGTAGCCAAGCTGCTGCTGCTCAAAGCCAACTCGCTTATAGTCGCGACTGGGAGCGAGAAGCCGACCGAACAGGCATGAAGACCTTAGTGAATTCTGGATTAGATCCTCACGCTATGCCTTCGATGTTTCAGCAAATGTTGGCCGCCAATCGATACAATGAACGCCCACCAGAATTCTTATTGACCCACCCCATTACCGATACCCGCGTTTCGGATGCCGCTAACCGAGCACAAGCGTTTGCAATTAAAAAACGGACTCGCAGTTTTAATTTTATGATATTGCAACAAAGAGCGCAGATTCGCTATACCCTACCCAATGCTGATCAATTAACATTTTTCGAAAAATCATTACACGGAACTAGCGATGAACTTGAAAAAGACAGCTATCGCTATAGCCTAGCCTGGATACATACCCAAGCTCGACGCCATAAAGAGGCCTTAAAGCTACTCAACAACATATCCAAAGCCAATAAAGATCAACCTGCCGTTGCCATTGCTATTGCCGAGACTTATGAGCAGCTCAATCAAATAGATAAAGGCCTAGAGCATATAAAACATGCCTATAAGTTGCGCCCCGATAGCTACCCTATCGCCATTAGCATGGCTAAATTAATGAGTAATCACGGACAAGCTGCTTCTGCCTTAAAGGATATTAAACGCTGGTCTGAAAGACGGGGAACCGACCCTGTTATTTGGAATCAAGTCGCCGACACTGCAAGCAAAGCTAAAGATTTACTTTTAGCCTATCGCGCGAAAAGCGAGTATTTTTTCTTAAACGGATATAAAAACAAGGCTCTAAGGCAATTACAGTTCGCCATTGATAGCGCAGAAAAACAAGGGAATTTTCAACAACAGGCGCGCTTAAAACAACGCCTGATTCAAATGTCAGATTCAAAAGAATCACTCAGCCTCTAAAACTGAGCAATTCACTCAATACAAATTATTTATTTGGCGTAAAGGTCAACATACGGTTGAGGGACTTGATCGCTTCAAGGCGAATCGACTCATCAATAAAAATCTCTTGATGACCCTGCTTTAGCACATTTCGCAAATTCGTTAAGCCATTCATTGCCATCCAAGGGCAGTGAGCACAGCTCTTACAACTGGCGCCATTACCCGCAGTTGGGGCTTCAATCAGTAATTTATCCGGCGCTGCTTGCTGCATCTTGTAGAAGATAGCTTTATCGGTCGCGACAATTAGCTGTTGATTAGGTAAGTTTTTAGCAGCAGCAATTAATTGTGATGTTGAGCCAACCTCATCCGCCAAATCCACCACACTCTGCGGCGATTCAGGATGCACTAAGATAGCCGCATCAGGATAAACCGCTTTTAAGTCAGTCAATGCCTTAGCTTTAAACTCATCATGGACAATACAAGCACTGTCCCATAACAACATATCAACGCCAGTTTCTTTAGCAACATAGTTACCTAAATGCTTATCGGGCGCCCAAATAATTTGCTCGCCCTGAGCTTTTAAATGCTCAACTACTTGCAAAGCAATACTAGAAGTCACAACCCAGTCAGCACGCGCTTTAACCGCTGCAGAAGTATTCGCATAAACAACAACAGTACGCTCAGGGTGTTGATCACAGAACTGAGAGAACTCATCCACAGGACAACCAATATCCAAAGAACACGTCGCCTCAAGTGTCGGCATGATCACGCGCTTTTCAGGACTTAAAATTTTAGCCGTCTCGCCCATGAACTTAACCCCAACCACCACCAAGGTAGAAGCGGGATGGTCACGTCCAAAACGGGCCATCTCCAAAGAATCAGCCACACAGCCGCCAGTTTCTTCTGCCAAAGCCTGTAGTTCAGGCTCGGTATAATAGTGCGCCACCATGACAGCATCTTCTTGCTGTAATAATTGCTTAATCTCACCAATTAAAGCGGACTTTTCTTCTTCACTCGCCGATACAACAGCGGCTAGTTTAGTGTTTAGATGATCACGGACGAATTGTGATTCTTCATTTACGACAATATCGGTCATAAAGGCAAACTACCTTGCAAAGCTACGTTTTAAAAACATGTGTTAAAAATATGGTGGCGAAGTATATCACATTCAAGTGATACGCTGATGACTTGCAAACTGACAATTGTAGGATTTCTTACAGGCAATAAAAAAGGGGTAAGCTCTACGCTTACCCCTTTCTATATAGTGGTGGGCCGTGTGCGACTCGAACGCACGGCCAATTGGTTAAAAGCCAACTGCTCTACCAACTGAGCTAACGGCCCAAATTCTTTAGTCTTTCTAGAACTTGGCGAGTAAGTCACTAAGCTTACCCAATCTCTATGCTGCGTAGTATACTGAGTTAAAAATAAATGTCAACGTTTTCAGTAACTTACAACAAAATCTTTTTTCTAACTCTCTTTTTTCTAAAAGAAAAAATGGTGGGTCGTGTGCGACTCGAACGCACGGCCAATTGGTTAAAAGCCAACTGCTCTACCAACTGAGCTAACGACCCTTGAGAGAGGACGCATATAATACCGATTTATTTTTCCTTGGCAAGCCTTTTTTTAAAATAATCTATAAAAGACAAGCACTTGCACTTAAACCCACTACTCAGCTGAGTTTAATCGTGCAAGATAACGTTCTGCCAATCGAACTGCAGAATCGGATTTTCCTTTGTACAGCTCAATCACTTGAGCCAAGATTTGCTTAGCTTTATTTGCATCTCCGCTGCGATCATAAGAAACGGCTAACTTATAGTGAGAATCTGCCGCTTTGTTATGTTGCCCATGATGCTTAACAACCGTATTAAATTGCTGGATCGCTAGATCAAAATTTCCTTCCGCTAACTGCACTTCACCTGACCAATAAAAAGCATTCGCCGCAAGGTCATGCTGCGGGTACGTTTTCGCAAATAGATCTAACTGCTTCAGTGCTGAGGTAAAGTCCTTCTTTTTAATAAAAGACATGGCACTTGCATAAAGGTCATCGGCGGCTAATACGCCCACCTGATTCACCTGCTCAGTAGGTGTTGAAGGGATTGAAGTTTTCAATAACTCAGCCATACGTCGATCAAGATCTAAATAACGTTGCTGCTGCTGCTTTTGCAGCATTTCAATCGAATGATTTTGCTCTTCAACTATACCCCGAAGCTCAGCGATTTCTTGCTGCATGGTTTCAACCATAGATAACAATTCAACTTGCAAAGAGCTATTCGCTACTTGAACTGGAGCGTTATTAAGAATGGGGATTGGAGAAGTTGTAGGGCTGACTGAAGAACTGGGCGCTTGAATAGCAGGTTTTGCAGTAGGCGCTTGGCCTACTGCTACCCAGCCATCTTCCGCGGCGCTGAGCATAGAAAGCATCAGCGCTAGAGGTAAGACTGTATATTTCATAAGAAATTAACGGCTCTGGTATTTAATCTCAACACGACGGTTTTGAGACCAAGAATCATCATTATGGCCCATCAATGCTGGACGCTCTTCTCCAAAACTTACTGTTTCGATTTGAGAAGCTGCTGCACCATTCGCCTGTAGGAAACGGCTTACAGAGATTGCACGACGCTCACCCAAAGCTAGGTTGTATTCAACTGTTCCACGCTCATCAGCATGACCTTCCAATACTACGCGAGCTGAAGAATTAGCCGCTAGATACTGAGAGTGTGCAATTAAAGAGTTCTTGCTATCTGCTTTGATCGTTGTGTTATCAAAATCAAAGTAGAAAACCGTTACGTCCATCAAAGCTGCTTGAGCTTCGTTCGCTGCTGCGTCAACTTGCTCACCTGCAACGGCTTGTGCTTCAACACCTTTAGTCTCAACTTCAGCCGCAGTTTCTTGTGCTGCGTCTAGTGGCTTAAGCTCATCACCTTCCGCTACATCGCTATTGCTAGCACATGCAGTCATTAATACTGCACCAAAGGTTAGACCCAATGTTTTAACTAATGCACGCTTTTGCATAATTTTACTTCCCATAGATTGTTTAATAATTAATTTAAAATCGGTTTACCCAGTCATCTTGCTATTATTTTAACAAAGGCGACCAAGCCGGCTCTCGAACGTCGCCATATTTAGATGGTAAACGGAATTTAACCTCTCCATCTAATGAAACAGCGGCTAAAATACTTCGATCTCCTACACTTGCTGCATAAACTACCATACTTCCATTCGGTGCAACACTAGGAGATTCGTCCAAGTGGGTTTCTGAGGTTAAAATTTGTAAAACTCCCGTCTTCATATTCTGCGCAGCGATGTGGAAGCGACCATTATTACGATGCACCATCACCATCTTACGTCCGTCCGGGGTAATTCTCGCACGAGCATTATAATCCCCTTCGAACGTAATACGCTTTGGCTTTTTCTCCGTAATAGATACTTGATAAATCTGCGGCTTACCAATTCGACTGGAAGTGAAGATTAAGCTTTGACCATCAGGCATCCATTGCGGTTCCGTATCAATACCATAATGCTTTGTAATTCTATCAAGTTGACGTGTAGCAAGATCCATAACATAAACATCAGGATTACCATTGCGCGAAAGCACCATGGCCATTTTTTTGCCGTCTGGAGAAAAAGCTGGTGCACTATTAGAGCCTTTAAACGAGGCTATCTTCTCTCGCTTACCACTCGCAATTTCCTGAATAAAGATTTCACTACGCCCATTTTCAAAGCTGGCGTAAGCGATTTTTTTGCCATCGGCAGACCAAGAAGGCGAGATTATCGGCTGCTTAGAAGAAAAGATGTTCTGCTCACGAGCACCATCGGCGTCAGCATAACTCAAGTTAAACTTAGTGCGCTCACGATTCGTCGTGACGTATACCAATTTAGTTGAAAAAGCCCCTGGCAAGCCCGTCAACGCAGCAAAGATTCGATCACTCATAAAGTGAGCGATATCACGTAATGATGAAGCGCCACCGGTAAGCTTTTGATTCATCAAGGCGGTGCGAGTATTCACATCGATTAACTTAAAGTTAATGATATAACCACCACGACTATCTTGTTTGATCTCACCGACCACCAAATAATCTTGCTTCAATAACTCCCAGTCCCGATAGAATACCTCTTCTTCGGTATTGGGTAAGCTCAACATTTCCGTCTTCGGCAAACTGTTAAAATAACCACTACGACCTAAATCATTCGCGACGATCTGTGCAACATTCTCAGGTAATGCTTTTAACCCCTTCCATTTAAACGGCACAACCGCCATTGGAATAGCGCTTTGCTTGCCTTGAGTAATCTCAATCACAAGCTCAGCCCGAGCCTGCATTGCCACAATACTCAATAAGAAAATCTGAATAACTAATTTAATAAGACGACTATTCATTACCACACTGCATCCTTAGGACTGAATTCCATACTGAAATTTCTAAATTTTTGTTCGAAGATCCGACCATCTTTGGGAACCGGCAAAGGTTGAGCGCGTTTAACCGCGGCTAACACCGAGCGGTCAACGGCTTCATTACCACTGCCTTTTGTGATGGAAACATGAATCACTTCACCGGTTGGCACCAACTGAATCTTAACCAGCACTCGCATATCAGGACGCGCACTAGGCGGATAGCGCCAAGTTTCATAAATTTTTGCTTGAATTTGAGCCACAATATCATCGGTTATTAACGCATTCTTTTGTGCTTGTTGCTCATCTGCTAATGCCCTCTCTATCGAACGCTGTTGCTCTTCTGCGGCAAGGGCTTCCATCAGAGCGGCTTCCTGTTCACGCTCAAACATCTGTTGCTCTTCAAGCTTCTCTTGCTCTAATCGCTCCTGCTCGGCGGCTAGCGTTTTTTCTTTTAACGCTTTTTGCTTTAACGCATCGGCTTTCTTTTTATCAGCCTTCTTCTTATTCGCGAGTTTCTTAGCTTTATCTTTGGCCGCTTTATCTCTTTTAGCTTTGTCCTTGCGCGCTTTTTCTTTAGCCGCTTTCTTCTTCGCTAGGTGTTTTCTCCAGTTTTCATCCTTGCGACGTTTTTCTTCTCGCTTCTTTGCCGCTAGCTTACGCTGTTTAACCTGCTTACTCTCAGTCTGGATGACCTTGGCTTGAATATTTTTCGGGATCGGCTCCGCCATTTGACGATTTTCTTCCGGCCACTTAATCGCAAACAATGCAATCACTACGATATGCAATGTCAAAGCAACGATAATCGCTAAGCCGTAACCTTGGGGGTCGAGCAGTTTTTTCAACATGCTACTGACCTGCTTGCGGATCAGGAGCTTCGGTGATTAAACCTACAGACGGGGCTCCGGCAGCTTGTAAGATTCCCATCAAAGCCACCACAATGCCGTAAGGTACGCTTTCATCTCCTCGCACCAGAACATCTGTTTTGGGCTGGCTTTTTAATAAAATCGTTACGTATTTTTTAATATCAACCAAGGCCATGGCCTTTGGATCATCACTGCCACGCTCTAAGTAATACAAGCCTTTGGCTGAAACCGAAACAATCAATTGATTTTCATCTTCTTCGACCGCAACAGGGTTTGCATCCACATTGGGCAAATCAACGTCGACCCCCTGATTCAACATAGGCGCTGTAACCATAAAGATAATCAATAAAACCAACATAACATCAATGTAAGGAACAACATTGATTTCTGCCATTGGCTTTCGCTTAGCCCCACCAGCCGGAGCAAGAGGTGATACCCCAGACATTATTCACCACCTTTCTTTTGCTGCTTCATACGGTGGGTTTGACGGTACAAAATAGAAGAGAATTCTTCACCAAAAGTTTGCATGCCCGTCACTAGCTGCTCAACGCGAGTCGTGAATCGGTTATAAAAGATAACCGCTGGAATAGCCGCTAACAAGCCCATCGCGGTAGCCACAAGCGCCTCTGAAATACCCGGTGCCACAGAAGCAATCGTTGCTTGCTTCGTCATCGCAAGACCCTGGAAAGAATGCATTATGCCCCAAACCGTACCAAATAAACCAACATACGGGCTGGTCGAACCAACCGTTGCTAAAAATGATAAGTGATGCTCAAGAACTTCTGTTTCTCGACTAATCGCAATACGCATTGCCCGCTGCGTACCTTCCATAATCGTATCCGGCTCATCAGGGGCTTGCTGACGAATTTTACCGAACTCTTTTAAACCACTGGAGAATACATTTTCAACACCAATGGGTTCAGGATTTTGTTGGCACTCTTTATACAGCTGATTTAAGTCGATGCCTGACCAAAAACGCTCTTCAAATTCATTTAATTGCTGACGAGTTGCCGCCAATAAGCGCCAGCGCTGAACAATAATCACCCAAGAAGCAATCGAAGCGACGACCAATAGCAACATAACCAACTGCACGACAAAACTGGCATTAGCGATTAATGAAATAATCGACATGGATTGTTCAACGGATGCTTGTTCCACAATATTCCCCTAAATTTTTCTGATCTATTCGTTTAAATCTAATTTTTAATATTTTTTGTGCCGAACCAAAGGTCGGCACGATTATTCTGTCGTAGGTTCTGGCAAACCAAAGTGGCGATAGGCTAATTTCGTTGCCATACGCCCTCGTGAGGTTCGCATCATATAACCTTGCTGTATCAGATACGGTTCAAGTACATCTTCAATCGTATCGCGCTCTTCACTGATCGCGGCGGCAAGACTATCAACACCGACCGGCCCACCGTCAAATTTCTCTAATAACGCCAACAGCAAGCGTCGATCCATATGATCAAAACCTTGGCTATCGACATTGAGCATATTCAACGCGGCGTCTGCACTGGATTTTGTTATGACCCCATCACTTTTAACCTGCGCATAGTCGCGTACTCGTCGTAAAAGTCGATTAGCAATTCGAGGGGTTCCCCGTGATCGACGAGCAATCTCTTCCGCACCACCTGGTTCAGATTCTAAGCCCATCAGCCTCGCAGAACGCGCAACGATATACGAAAGATCAGCAATATTATAAAACTCTAAGCGCTGAACGATACCGAAGCGGTCACGTAATGGCGCGGTTAACAATCCAGCACGCGTTGTCGCACCGACTAAGGTAAACGCGGGTAAATCCAACTTAATCGAACGCGCAGCGGGGCCTTCCCCCACCATGATATCCAATTGATAATCTTCCATGGCAGGGTATAAGATTTCTTCTACCGCAGGACTGAGACGATGTATTTCATCAATAAAAAGAACATCACCCTCTTCTAAATTGGTTAGCATCGCGGCTAAATCGCCAGCTTTTTCTAAAACAGGTCCAGAAGTACTCTTAATAGCCGAGCCCATTTCATGGGCAATAATATTAGCTAGGGTCGTTTTCCCCAAACCCGGAGGACCAAAAACCAACGTATGATCTAAAGCTTCATTACGGGTTCGCGCCGCACCGATGAATATTTCCATCTGTTCACGTACCGCAGTTTGACCACGATAATCGGCCAGCGTATCCGGGCGAATTGCACGGTCTTGTTTGTCTTCGCGCTTAGGCGAAAGATCATGATCCCCTAACTTGTCATTGCTAGGTGTCGCACTAATAAAGCGATCACTTTCGATCATAGGATAATTCCACGAATAAATAGTTCCACGTTTGTCTTACATCATACCTTTTAAAGCACGGCGAATCATTTCTTCTGAGCTATCGATATCCGCGGGCATTTTGCTCAACATCTTAGCCGCTTCTTGCGGTTTATAACCCAGTGAGATTAAAGCTGCTTCGGCTTCAGCAATGAAATTATTACGATGATCTGCTTCCGATTGCTCGACTGCAGCCCATAAAGGCGCCTGTGTATGCCATTCTTTTAGACGGTCCTGCATTTCAACAATAAGACGCTCAGCCGTCTTTTTGCCAACCCCAGGCAATTTGGTTAACGCCGTCACTTCATGGTTTTGAATGCAGCGAGCAAAGCTATCGGCATCCATGCTGGATAAAATCCCCAGCGCTAACTTAGGCCCTACACCACTAACCTTTATTAGCGTGCGAAACATAGTACGCTGCATTTTGTCGCTAAAACCATACAGCAGTTGTGCGTCTTCACGCACGGTAAAATGAGTGAATAAGGTCACCTTATCACCGACCTTACCAATATCTAAAAAACTTGATAAGGGTGCTTGAACTTCATAACCCACACCATTTACATCGATGAGTAAATCCGGGGCTTGCTTTTCGATTAATACACCACTTAAACGTCCAATCATTCTCGCTTCTTCTCACACAACGGATTAAAAACGCTAGCCTAACAGCTATCTTTATCGCATGCGACCACGGCTGAATTTACCCGCACCTAGATTCGCAATTAAGCTCGCACTGGTATGGGCATGCGTAATGGCAATAGCGAGCGCATCCGCCGCATCTTCTTGTGGCTTACCCGGCAATTTCAATAGCAACTGAACCATATGCTGAACCTGAGTTTTATCCGCACTGCCTTTTCCAACAACAGCTTGTTTTACCGCCCTCGCTGCGTATTCAGCAACTGGCAACTCATGCTGCACAGCAGCCACGATTGCAACACCTCGAGCTTGTCCTAACTTCAATGCGGAATCGGCATTTTTACCCATAAAAACCTGTTCAATGGCAAATTCCTGCGGACCGTAGGTTTCAATGATTTCATTCACCCCAGCAAAGACCTGTCCGAGTCGTTGCGGCAATTCCTTTTCCGTAATGCGGATACAACCACTGGCAATATATTCGATTTTTTGCCCGACGGCGTTAATCACACCATAACCGGTAATCCGAGAGCCTGGGTCTATGCCTAAAATAATGGCCATATTTAACATTTACAATTCGCTGAGTTGAACGCATTCTAAACCGTCCTTGAGCTTTCAGGTAGCGCTAGTTTGTTAAGAAAGTGCTGCCCGCTCAAATTTTAAACAATAATAAAATACCGCTGAAACAAGATCGCTATGACCGCCCCAAATACCCTGCCGTTATTCAAGCATTACCCCATTATGATGCAGCAATTAAGTCCGCAGCAATTTGCGTGCTTACCCACTCCGGTGAAAGCTCTGTCCAAACTAGGCCCGAACGCTTGGCTAAAACAAGACGATTTAACCCACCCCAACTATGGTGGTAATAAAATTCGTAAACTGGATTTTGTTTTAGCTGAAATAAAGCGACAGAATAAAAAGCATGTCATTACTTTTGGCGCGACGGGGACTAATGCCGGTGTTGCCACCGCCATGATGTGTTATCGCAATCAGTTGAAGTGCACGGTTTATTTATTTGAACAGCCGTTAACGAAAACAGTCAAAGACAATCTGGCTTTGATGCGAGCCTATGGTGCTGAGCTGATTTTTTGTGGTTCATTATTAAAAACCGTATTGCGTTTTTACAGCAGTCACTATCGCTTAAATTCCGACAGTTATTTTTTATGGGCGGGCTGCTCAAATTCAGTTGCCACCTTTGCTTATATCAATGCAGCCTTTGAATTAAAGCAGCAGGTCGATGCGGGGGAATTGCCGGAACCTGAACATATATTTGTTCCCGTTGGCAGTTGCTCTACCCTAGCGGGGCTTACCTTGGGAGTACAGCTTTCAGGATTAAACAGTAAAGTCATTGGCATACGAGTAGCACCTGCTTATTTAGGGCCATTTCCCGCATGCACCGCTAATGAAGTAAATAAAGTTATTAAACAAGCGGTAAAGCAAATGAAAGATTGGGGGATAGAAGGTATTGCTAACATTCCCCAATGCCATTTCGATGACGGTTTTTATGGAGAGGGTTATGGCATCGCAAGTAAAGAAAGCCAAAACGCAATTGAAGCATTTAAACAGCAAGGAATAAAATTAGAAAATACCTACTCCGCAAAAGCCGCAGCGGCATTTTTACAACAGCTAAAGCGAAGCCAGCATTCCAATGGCAGACCTCAGCTATTTTGGCAAACCTTTAATAGCGCCGATGCATTAGCACAAGCGCAAAAAGAAACGGTATCGAGTGAAGCAACTGAGTTAAGCTCTAAATTGAAACAGTACTTAGCGAATGAGAGCTAATAAGGCCAGTTGCCGAGTACTTGTCCTTGTTCACCTTTCAGCGTGAAGGACCTTATTGATTTCGGTATTTTTACTAATGTACAGGGCGAGGTGAGCATTTGCGCCTGAAGGCTATCAATAGCAGGTCGATGATCTATTTTCGTTACTTGCCAATGATCCTGTTCCATTAACCAATTTGATAATTCAATACCAAAGCCCACCGTTGGCTTTTGCCCAGCACTGACGATTAAAATATTTTCTTCTAACCAGTTAATGTCGGCATGGTTCAATTGTTGTCGAATGGCAGTGGGTAGCGCAAGCCATTCATCTTCTTGCTCAAGCCAGAAATAACTTTCCCCTTGAGACACATAGCATTGCTGGCTTTGGAAGTTGGCTGGCACAGTATAAGCTTTCTGCGCTGGCTGTGAGCCACAAGCTATTATCGATGAAAATAGCACGCCAATTAACAAGGCATTTTTCTGTTTGTTTAACATTCTTCTTTATTGTCCAAGTGTATTAGTCTTCAGTGCCTTAGTGCTCAATGCATTCTCTGTACTTATTTTATAAGCGGAAAAACCACGTCCCCTTACAGGACTGTCCACACTATTATTGTCATTAGTAAGGTTTGACAGCCCAGAAGACACATAATTCACTGTCATATTAACCACCAAATGGGGCTGACTTTCACTGATCTCAATCGCACTCGGCTGATCTAATGTCGGATATTGCCCGCAGGATTCACCAGCATCACATATAATATTATCGAAATCCAAATCCGAGCCCGATGAAACCAAATAACGCCCTTTTTTCAAACCGTAAAGTTGATAGGAGTATTCGCCATTTTGCGGAATTAATGCCGAACTCCCCCCCACAGTTGGAAATATACCGTTCTCATCAGCCTCAGCGTCCGCATCGATTATGACGATGTATTGTACTCCAGCATTAGCAGATAACTCGGGGTTGCCGACCTGTAATTGAACCGAAATAACTAAGTCCTCAACTTCGACAAGAGAGGAACTGATTTTAATATTGGCTTGATAGCTGCCTTCTATCAACCCATCACGATCGATGCTTGCGGTATAACTGCCGAGCCCAGTGGTACGATCTAAACTTAACCAATCACTATTAGCGCTACCAATAGATTGTATTTCTGCCACGATATCCCCGAGTGCAGAATCCGTTTCAACCCCTGCACTGGTCAATACAAAACTCAAGGAGAGCTGACTGACGTTAAAATACAGATAGTTATTTGAACTTAAAATCTGAGGCCCAGCATCTTGCTGTATTTGTAGAATTGCTTTCTGCGCATCAATTAAGCCGTGGCCAAAAATATCATCTCGCCCTGCCTCACCTAAGTCTTGAGTTAAATGACCAGCACTTAAATGGCCTAGAAATTCGTTATGGGTTAAGTCTGCCTGAGCTGATTTCATCAAAGCTGCAACACCCGCAACATGCGGTGCCGCCATCGATGTCCCTTGCAAGGAGCCATAAGTTAATATTGCCGGGCCACTTAGATCATCCCCCCAAGTACTCAAAACTCCGGAATCAACAGCAAAATCGCCACCGGGTGCTGCAACATCAATGGTACTTCCAAAGTTAGAGTAACTCGCTTGATTCAATGTCCGCCCAATAGCAGCGACCGAAATAACTTGCTCATAAGCCGCAGGGTAAGAAGGTGAGGAAGTAGATTCATTACCCGCCGCGGCAATAACAATAATTCCTTTGTCGATCGCCGCATCATAAACCGCTTGCTCGATATTAGAAAAACCTGGGCCACCTAAGCTCAAATTGATAATATCCGCAGGAAATGAAGATGCATTAGAATTCGCGCACACGGCACTATTACTCTGAGTTAGTTGCGCAGCAAAACACACGCCAGCAATAATATCACTAGCGAAACCTCCCTCAGCGCCTAAAACTCTAATGGGCATAATTTTTACATTGGGAGCAATTCCTGTTCCGCCAATATTATTAGCGGCAGCGGCTATCGTACCGGCAACATGAGTCCCGTGAAAACTACTGCGTTGACCACTAATCGTCTTATCACCTGGGTCATTAGGATCAGCATCTTCTGATCCCAAAGAGCCATCACCGACATAATCATAACCGGCGACGAGATTAGCCGATAAATCTGGATGGGCGGTGAGAACCCCAGTATCCAATACCGCGACAGTTACCGAGGAAGACCCTCTACTATCCAAGGCTTGCCAAGCGCCCTCGACATTTATCGAATTGTAATGCCATTGAGAAGCAGCAAAAGGATCGGTTAAAGCTGGCAAAGCGCTCGCAGTTCTTTTCCAATTAGGCTCAGCAAAAAGAATATCCTCATGGGTGGACAATAGCTCCACGACTTGCAGAGTCTCCCAATGACTTTGGGCATTTAAAGGGATGGATTGTTTTTGATACTGAATATTATTCGCCGCCAAAAAAGACTGCGCATCTGCTAAAGATAAGTTTTTAATTCGACCTAAATCCATGCGGCTACGTAAACCTTGCGTTTGGAAGGCCCGCTCAGGCTTCAACATGATATTAACCTCACCTAGCGCAAACTCTGCGTTGGTAGAATTGGCCGCCAGTTGAAACGCTAAAGAATATATGCCATGACTATGTTCAATCGAATTATCACCTCCTTGAGTGGTGGAAGGGTTGAGAGCCGTTATTTTAATAAAGTAACTACCGGTTTCTGGCACTAATAAGGAGGCGGATAAACGGCCATCAATTGCACGGGTTTGTGCACTGAGAATTTCATTCACTTTATCTTCAGAAGAAAAAAGCTCTATTAATACTCTCGCATAAAGCCCCGAGTTTTTTGCTTCCGCTATTTGAATATCAATCCCTTGAAAAGCTTGCAGCTGCAGCTGATAAAAATCCTCTGGATCTTCCTCATCAACAATACCCGATAGCTGGCTCGTTGCTGAAATTGCTTGAGCATTATCAAAGCTATTATTTTCCAAGCTTGGGACTGGGTCACGAGTATCAACATCTACCAGGTTACCTGCCGCGGCTAATAGTACCCCTGAAATACTCCCCGCTCCCACGACCACGTCGTTTTCAACGACGCCCTGATTGCCATTGAGGGTAGTATATTCTAAGCGGACTCGGTGAAGGCCTGGGTTTTCAAATACATGACTCACTGATTCAGAGGTATTCCCCCCCAGCACAGCAAAGTTTTGATCGCTAAATGACCAGCGGTAAGTTAAAACATCGACGCGTGTATCTGCTTTAAACACCCAATGAGCTGGGGCTAACTCTTCCCTCTCTAGGTAACCAATGGTCACTAAAGGTTGATCTAACGATGAGACGGAGCATGCTTGCAGCATCAAAACTGATAACAGCAAACCTATCATGGAGAGTTTAATCATTGTATGCAAAACCGAAATAAGTCTAATAGATAAAGTTTAGCCTCCTTTAGTCTTGCCACCAAACAGCTTTCCTCAATTTAATAACTTTTTAGTCCATATAATAAACTCTTAAGAATAATACCAATGATTGGCGTATAAAATAGGCACTTCGATATTGAGCTTCTACACTCAAATAATGAAGCAAGAATTGCAAACCTCAAGCCCAGTCTGTCAATATTCACACCCTATTCACGGGGCGTGCTCCCGTCTGGTCGATTCTCAGAATATCGAATCAGGCCGATGCTTTTGGCACAGCCACCAGCCCAAAACTGAACCTCATTTAAAAACAAATTTAGAAAACCTAGCCCACACCGGGGAACCCATGTCAGGCCTGCAACTGCGTAAGTCGAATCTAAATGGTATAAATCTGGTTCATCTAGGGCATAAAGATGGCTTTGAATTACTCGATTGCGATTTCTATCGCGCCGATCTCAGAGAATCACACTTATTTGGCTGTAATTTTACCGGTTCATCTTTAATGAAGGCCGATTTACGATTCTCTAACCTTCATTGTGCCAACCTAACAGGCTGCAATTTACTCGGCACCCGTTTAGAGGGCTGTCGTTTGGATAATGCTATTTGGGGAGAGCACATTGTTCAAGAGGAACAAGCAGCGGCAGCCGAAAATATTGATGCGCGTAATGATTATTGGCAGCAAGCTGAAGAAATTTATCGAAATTTGCGTAAAGCTACTGAGCAAGCAGGATTGTTTGAAATATCAGGTCATTTTTTTGAGCGAGAGATGGTAATGAGGCGTTTTCAGATGCCTCTATTTTCTAGTTCACGATTTTTATCCAAGATCGTTGATGTCTTCTGTGGCTATGGAGAGCGACCTATTCGGGTTGTCTTATTTTCATGGATTGCGATTATTTTATTCGGTGCGCTCTACTTTCTCTTAGGGATCAGTGATGACGGTCACTTATTAAGTTGGAATCACCAGCAGAGCCTTTGGCAAAATATAAGCCAGTTTATGACCTGTTTATATTTCAGCGTGGTAACTTTCACAACCCTAGGGTATGGCGATTTAACCCCAATCGGATTTTCACGAGTCCTAGCCGCAGTTGAGGCTTTTATTGGCAGTTTTACCTTAGCGCTATTCGTAGTGGTATTTGTTAAAAAAATGACCCGTTAATTTAACTGACTATTAACCGTTAACCGATAAAATTCCTCTTCTAAACTGTCCGCTACACTGGCTCGCCCCATGCTATTAAGGTAATTTTTTAAACTCTGTAATAAGACGTCAGCCTGTGCTTTTGCCTGATACCTAAAAGACGCTGGCTGATTTCGATCAACCATCATGGATAGCATATTAAAATGAGCGTCTGATAAAACCTTCTCTGATTGCGGCAACTTTTGATATTGATTTAATGCATGAGCAAGATTCATACTCGCTAATGAATAATACTGCATAAAGACGACTTGACGCTTATTGGTTGATAAGCCTAACGTTGCTTGGGTTAATGCTTTTTCAAAATACAAGATAGCGCTTTTATAATCTTTTTGATTTGAGTACTCGCTGCCTAAACACGTATTGTACTCCCACTCTTCCAATAGCTGCTGTATTTGCTTAGCTGTTTTAAGCTCTCTTGAAAATAAAGATCTAAACATATCCAAACCCACCATAAATGATAATCATTATCATTTAAGCACAATAACTAATAGGACACAATGCTTGCTTAAGAACAAACTGCACCAAGTTCAATAGCTTGGTCTAAACTATCAATTAGTACGTCGATTTTTATAGTTCTATGTGCATTTATTAGCACAGGTAAGTGTCAAATTAATACTGGGGATCCACAGGTGCAGGACGAAGAACTTCAACGATCTTATAGAGAGCAAATTCCGCAATTATTATCGGAGCTAGCCGAAGCTGCCAAACAATGGAACAAGACCCCCTCTCAAGAGTCTTTTGATCAATTTTTTAGCAAGGTTCTCGACATCAGTGGCAGCGCTGAAATGTTTGGCCAAATATCCATCGGCACAGTAGCCAAATCTTTGCAAAGTGAAATGTCACCCTTTTTCAGGTCCAAAGAAATCCCTGATAAGAGTTTAATTAAGCGCATAAACGGTATTAATGAGCAACTGCTTAGCATGATGCAGCAGCCGACGGGCGATCAAAATACTAATATTCGTGAAGTTTTATTTAAGCCAAAAGTCATTGATGACGGTTTAATGCATATTCTTGTTATCGAGGATGACCCGAAGCTGGCAGTCGATATTAAACACAAGTTATCCAGTACCAGTTTTGAAATCACTATCATTCCGAACATTGCTCAAATACAGCCTAGCTTTAAAGATAATACTCGCTGCATTATTGCCAATCTCGATGACATGAACGATAAACAAATTGAATTATTAGGCAATATCGAAGAAGTTCGTTCCTCATTACCCCTAATATTTATTTCTGATGATAATAGCATTGATGCACGCTTAAAAGCCGTTCAGGCTGGCGGGCAAGCATTTATCACTAAACCCGTTGATTATACTCAGTTATTACAAGCCATTGATTCACTGACAGAACGTCAATTGGTTCAAAAATATCGTGTATTGATTGTTGATGATCAGAAGTCTCTGTCTGATTATTATTCCAGTATATTAGAAGAGGCTGATTTTGAAGTTATGTCGGTCAACGACCCGCAAATAAATTTAATGCCGGCCCTTACAGACTTCGTCCCCGATCTGATTTTATTGGATCTTTATATGCCTTACTGCAATGGTCAAGACTTGGCAGGTATTATTCGACAAATGGATAATCTATTGAGTGTTCCATTGGTATTTTTATCGGCTGAGTCCAGTACTGACTTACAATTACGTGCGATGTCGACTGGTGCCGATGCCTTTTTGACTAAGCCGGTATCCCCTGATGACCTGTTACTGACGGTGCAATCTAGAATTAAACGTGGTCGTGCCGTGCATGATCTAGTGACTAAGGACCCACTATCCGGCCTACTCAATCGCCGAGAGAGTATTCGCCGACTAGATGAAGAAATCTCACGTAGTCGTCGCAATGACACCCCCCTTTCCGTCGCAATGCTAGATCTTGATCACTTTAAAAAAATTAATGATACCCAAGGTCATGCTATTGGTGATTGGGTCATCAAGTTTTTTTCTCGCAGTATGCAAAAGATTTTTCGCGAGAGCGATATCATTGGTCGCCATGGAGGAGAAGAATTCATAGTCATCTTTCCTGATACCGAACCCGAGGCCGCTCAGCTGGCTTGTAAACGTTTGAAGAAATACATTAAAGAAAGTGAAAAAGACCTACCCTGTGCTTTCACTTATAGTGGTGGGCTAGCCTTTGCAGGCGGTGATGAAAGCAGTAATAGCATTTTAGAGCGGGCTGATGTGGCGCTATATAAAGCCAAAGAAAAAGGCCGCAATAAAGTCATTACCGCCACTGACAATCCTAGAAGCTAGACTCAGCCAGCTCTTTAAATTCAATGCGTTAAACCTAGCCTAAACCTCAACCTGGACTAGGTTTAACTCTATAGCGTTTAGAAACTATTGAGTCTGAAAGCTCAAACGATCCCCTTCAACATCTGCAATGATCTGCTCCCCTGGCATAAACTCACCGGATAGAATGGCTTGAGCCAAAGGGTTTTCAACCCACTGCTGAATTGCCCGCTTCAATGGACGTGCTCCAAAAACAGGATCATAGCCCAGCTCAACCAACTTAGCTTTTGCCGCAGCGGTTAATGTTAGCGTTAAATCTCGATCGGCAAGACGACCAGATAAAGCTTGCAATTGAATATCGGCAATACCACTTATTTGATCTTTTAATAACGGATGAAAAACTACCGATTCATCAATACGATTAATAAATTCAGGTCGGAAGTGGCTACCCACAATTTCCATCACCGCATCCCGCATGCCTTCATAATCCTGATCCAGATTATCACTATCACTTCCCAGCGCTAACGTTTGAATAACATCCGACCCTAGGTTAGACGTCATCACAAGTACCGTATTTTTGAAATCGACCCGACGCCCTTGGCCGTCAGTTAACTGGCCATCGTCCAATACCTGCAGAAGGATATTGAATACATCAGGGTGCGCTTTTTCTACCTCATCTAATAAGATCACTGAATAAGGTTTACGTCGCACAGCTTCGGTTAAATGTCCGCCCTCTTCATAACCCACATACCCTGGAGGGGCACCAATCAAACGCGCTACCGAATGCTTCTCCATATACTCAGACATATCAATCCGCACCATAGCGTCATCGCTATCGAATAAGAAGGTTGCTAATGCTTTGCATAATTCTGTTTTACCTACGCCAGTAGGCCCTAGGAATAAGAAAGAGCCATTAGGGCGATTAGGATCACTGAGTCCAGCCCGTGAACGACGAACCGCATTAGAAACTGCTGCAATGGCCTGAGCCTGACCGACAACTTGGTGATGGAGCTCTTCCTCCATGCGCAATAACTTCTCACGTTCACCTTCTAACATTTTAGTCACCGGTATACCTGTCCACTTTGAAACCACCTCGGCAATTTCTTCTTCCGTTACTTTATTGCGCAATAACTTGAATTGCTGGCTACCCTGTGCTTCTGCTTCATCTGCGGTCGTCAGTTTTTTCTCTAGCTCAGGAATAATGCCGTACTGCAGCTCAGACATTTTCTGCAAATCCCCACTACGACGGGCGGCTTCCAAATCGGCTTTTGCGGCTTCCAGTTTTTCTTTAATTTCAGAAGCGCCTTCCAATAATGCTTTTTCATGCTTCCAAATTTCTTCTAACTCTAAATAAGCACGGCCCGCTTTATTAATCTCTTCGTTCAGATCGGAGAGACGTTGTTGTGCGGCATCATCGGTTTCTTTGCGCAGCGCTTCGCGCTCGATCTTCAATTGAATCAAACGACGTTCAAGCTTATCCATTTCATGAGGCTTTGAATCTATTTCCATTCGAATGACCGAGGCCGACTCATCAATTAAATCAATCGCTTTATCCGGTAATTGACGATCTGGAATATAGCGGCTCGATAATTTGGCGGCGGCTATGATCGCACTGTCGGTAATTTGAACACCATGATGCACTTCATAGCGTTCTTTTAATCCTCGTAAGATAGCAATGGTATCTTCTTCATTAGGTTCATCGACCAATACCTTTTGGAAACGGCGTTCAAGCGCCGCATCTTTTTCAATAAACTCTCGGTATTCGTCCAGGGTCGTTGCCCCGACGCAATGTAATTCGCCTCGGGCTAACGCGGGCTTTAACATATTCCCCGCATCCATCGCGCCATCGCCTTTACCTGCGCCGACCATAGTATGAAGCTCATCGACGAATAAAATGATTTGGCCTTCATCTTTCGCGACATCTTTTAATACCGACTTTAAACGCTCTTCGAATTCTCCACGATATTTCGCCCCCGCAATTAAAGCCCCCATATCTAAAGAGAGAATACGTTTGTTTTTTAACCCCTCCGGCACTTCGCCATTAATAATTCGCTGAGCAAGGCCTTCGACCACCGCTGTTTTGCCAACACCCGGAGCACCGATTAATACAGGGTTATTCTTTGTGCGGCGTTGTAGTACTTGAATGGTGCGACGGATTTCATCATCTCGACCAATCACCGGATCCAGTTTATTCTGCTCAGCGCGCTCAGTTAGATCGATACAATATTTGTCTAACGATTGACGATTATCTTCCGCATTGGCGTCATTCACTTTTTCACCTCCACGAATATCATCAATTGCCTGATCTAAACTTTTCTTAGTTAAACCATGTTGTTGCAATAACTTACCAACACCACCGCGTTCACCCAACGCAACGACAATAAAGAGTTCACTGGAAACAAACTGATCCCCACGCTGTTGTGCTTCTTTATCAATTAAATTTAATAAACGCCCAAGTTCAGGAGCGATTTGTATATTGCCATCGGGTGAAGAGACCGTGGGCTGTTCTTTTAAAATTTCATGTAAATCTTGTTCGAAGCCCGGTACTTGAACTCCCGCTTTACGCAAGAGAGTACGGACAGAACTATTGGTTTGCTGCAACAGCGCTAATAGCAAGTGCACACTGTCGATTTGGTTATGATCATTCCCTAGCGCTAAACTTTGAGCTTCACTTAAGGCGTTTTGTAAACTGGTGGTAAGTCGATCCATTCTCATCGAGATCACTCCTATATAACGATTATAAAAAGCATAGAGATAAATTCTTTGTCCTGCTTGTTAAATGGAGGTGGATTATTATATTTCAACCTTTTCTCATTTGATATGAATCAATTTCATGGTAATTCAACAAAATCTCCAATCTGTCAGATCCTCTAAGCTAGCAAAGCCCCTTATCAGGACCTAACAAATTACAAATTGGCCCAGAGTGTCATACCATTTTCACCACAATGTCATAAAGTGTAATTACAGTAGTGATACGATTGTTCCAATTGGTTAAACCGCATCACAACTAACTTAAAAGTCTCGATGCTCGACAGCCAATAACTATAAATCAGGTTGCGATCGTCGAACCTTAACCTAAAGCAAACCACCGTCAACAATAGAAGAGATCAAAGAATCACTCTATTGAGGAATGCTTCATTCAAACCACTGACTCTTCGCAAGAAGACACACAGAGGATACAAAACATGATGTTAAAGCGACTGATAACCGGCTTGGCCTATTTGATGTTAATGGCAAGCTCGTCTCTCTGGGCAAATACCGCTAATGTAGACCTAGCAGGAGATACTTCTGCCGGTGCTATCAACCCTGTGCAAGTACAAGCGATTAGCGGCGAAGCGGAAGGCAATAAATTCCTTTCTTTTACCGCCAACATTTTCGATACCATTGAAGATAAAATTACTGGCACCGTCACCGACGTCAGCGCACCTTTTGAAGAGTGGAGCTATAGCCGTGGCATAGGAACCATTCCTGATTCTTGCCAAGGTGGATACAGCCCTAACGCAGGTTTATGCGCTCAAGATTGCCCTGCGGGTTATGATTCTGTTGCAGGCGTTTGCTGGCAGCAGTGCCCAGCGGGATATTCTGATACTGGTGCTTTTTGTACACTATGGAAGTGGTGGCCAAAAACGATCACTAAAAAATCATGGGTTCAGCCACGTACGCTCATGAGCTGTGCTGCGGGCCAATCAAAAGAAGCAGGCTTATGCTATGAGCCTTGTGCTGAAACATTCACTGGCGTAGGTCCTTTATGTTTTGGTCAGTTTGGTGGTCTAGCAGATCAACAGCGTATTCTTGATCAAGCAGGTGCTCAACAAGCGGCCGCGCTTGCAGCCTCAAGCCAGGGCGGAATTGTCTTGGGCGAAGGTCAAATACCAAAATTAAAAACCGATATGTCATTCACTCCGATTGTTTGTGGCTTAGATGCGATTGAAGGGGCTTTTGGCTTACCAGTTCCTGATCCGGTTAATATTGGTGGCAGCATTGTGAACGCCGCTGGCGATGGCATTGTTGGCGCCATTTCAGATTCCATTGCAAAGGACTCCAATAGCGCTTGGTTTGTGCCTTCACTATCACAAACCGTTCTATTCGACTTCTCTGCGGAAGCCAGCTGTGATGATGATGGTACCGTTGCTAAAGCGGCATTAAACTTCAAACCTAGTGTGACGGTTCAGGCCAGCACGCGCATGTTCGATACCGCACTTCATAGTCTAACAGGCGTTGATTTAGGGGTTATGCAAGTATCCTTATACGAACTGATTCCGTTCCGTATCTATGGCACAGTCGGCACAACGCTAGGCGCTGATACCACAATCAGTTCAACCGTTGATCGCTCTCAACCACCAGTTATTATTGATGGCCGTCAGCATGCGAATGCAACCCGCTTAGATGTTATTCCTTCGATGGACCTTTGGTTATCGTCTCAGGCTTATATCCGCATCACCAGCTTCTTAAGCTTTATCCCAGACTTATTACAAGTCGGTGCTGAATTTAAGCTGTGGGTCATGGAACTAGCAATGCCTTATGCTTTAGAGGAAGGCGTGCGTAATGTTGCCGGCATTGATGAAGTGTATAAAACAGAATCTTTGCAGACTGATATTGAATCAGGTCGTGGTTTTGTTAATACCTTCTTAAAAGTACTTGGCTTTGATATCAATGCCTTCGGTGATGATGCTGATGTACATTGGGATGGTGTTACTTACCATACGGTTAACTTCGCTACAGAAGAAGCATCTGCAGTAGCGCTTTAGCTTTATAAACCAACCATATTTTTCATAAGTTTTATTTTATGAAACCTAAAAAAGCCCTTAGTCATTACTAATGGGCTTTTTTAATTTATGATCTTTAGTTTTACCCAATAGCCATTGACGAAATATGAATATTCTTAAAAAGATAGTTTTTGCTTTAATATCAATTTTACTCATTTTTGCTGGCAGCTTTTATGTCTATATTCAGACCCTACCTACAGCACCACCGGATTTTGTTGATGTTAATGAAATAGATCATAATAAGGCCGCAAGTATTTTTGAATGCACGAATAATCAGCATTTCAACTATGCCTATGCGGTTGATGTAAGCATAGAATCTGTTCTCAATGGTCAGCCAGTCTACCAATCGAACATTAGCTTTGATACTCAGTTGAGCCAAACCAATGATGCCGTTATTCAAGGAATTGCTAACGATATATTAATCGATGAAGGCCAAGGGCCTTCGATGATAAAAGATGTGTATTACATAAGCCGCGTCGACCCACAGCCCTACGCGATGTTTACCGCCTTCAATGACCTTGGATTGGCCGAAAAGCACCCAATGAAGATTCTTGCACAGTTATTTAAAGCACTCTCGGTCGGACGTGAAAATGAAAACTACTTTTTCCCTTATGATTCAATGCGTCGTACTTATCACTATCGCCATGACAACAACCATATCAGCCGTAATGCCAGTGCAACCACGTCTAACCTCAATACATTAACGACCAGTTTGCAATCGACGACAGGCAATAATAGTTGGAAAATCACTTTAGATAATGACTGCATGCCAAAACAACTGGCCTCTGAAGAACGCCAAGGGATTTCCGCGGCAGGACACCAGGGCTATATTAAGTTCGTGATTAACGCGAAGAAAATAAAACCCTACCAGAACCTTAACGCATTGAAACTCACCAACTTAAGCAATGTGAACAACCAATGGCAAACTCAGGCAATTGCCTCCTCGGCCTTTGAGAAATCCGTCAGCGATGAACAAGAGCTATGGCAAATCATTAATGGATTCTCTACTGATAAAAATACGGCGAAATTGATCAAGGCCGCAGAATATTTAATTGAGCACATTAGCCCAGATGAGCTGACTGAAAAAATTTCCGACCAAAGCCTAAGTGATTTCGCCAAGCGCGACCTCGCCTTTGCACTTAGTTTAACTGGCCATGTCGATGCGGAAAATTACATCATCGATACTTTAACCAGCTTATCCTCTCTCGGAGCTAAAGACGATTTAGACATCGACTTACAAAAAGTTCGCTTAATGGTCGCACTCTCGGGCAATGGCCAAGTATCCGAACAAGGCTTTCAAGCACTCACCTCTCTTTCAGAGGACCCTGATGAAAGTAGTAACGTTCGAAATAATGCCTTAATAAATTTAGGCTCTACCCTGCAGCAATTAACAAACCAAGGGCAAGACTCATCCGGTTTAGCAGATCAATTAACGACAACGCTCAGTCAAGCGATGGAAGAAGGGAATGCCGCGTCGGCGATTCTCGCAGCGGGAAATGCCAATTTAACCAGCTTAGATTCGCAAATCATGGAAAAGCTAAACTCAACTAATAGCAAAGAACGTTATGCCGCCGCCAGTGTATTGGCGAGAGATCCTGATTATAACGATGACCTTATTCAGCATTTAGCGAATGAGTCGTCAGATCTCGTAAGCTATGCCATTTTGACCAACCTAGACCGTGCGAGTTTAAGTACTCAACAGAAGGATCAATTAGTTGATATTGCTAATCGGGCAAGTACTGATATCAATAATGTCATCAATAAATTAATTGAATAATGTAGCAACTTGATCAGTTATAACCTCTAGCTATATTGACAAATAGCACATAAATGAATGTCATCTATACTCATTGATAGAACTATTGTTTTATTAATGAGACCAATATGAAGTCATCATCACTACGCCTGAAGTTAATGGCTGCCAGTCTAATTATGCTATTGGCTATGGCCATCGTACTCAGCATCAACGTAAACCGCGCGTTAAGTAATACTGGAACCGAGCTAAGTAACCGAGCGCAAATCGACCTTAAACAAGCCGTCTACGATCAATTGCGTGCCGAATCAGCAGGTTACGGGAGTAAAGTCGCCAGTTATATCAATACAGCCTACCAACTGCCCATGACAATGGCATCAATGCTGAAACAGTCCATAGATTCAGATCAACTGCCATTAGCAAGAGTTCAAGTTAATGCGCTAATTCAAGCCCAACTCGCCGCCAATACCAATG
>Ga0209290_1000259_pt1 | contig 46282 bp, 35 predicted proteins | sample EN1Hudsemesocosm_2_FD_184632 | JGI IMG/M metagenome (GOLD analysis project Ga0209290, IMG submission 184632) | Methane-oxidizing microbial communities from mesocosms in the Hudson Canyon - EN10B Hudson Canyon (SPAdes) (version 2) | ecosystem: Environmental > Aquatic > Marine > Cold seeps... | reverse complement strand
ATGGGATAACGCCCTATAAAATGGCTTAAATGCCACTTTATAGGAAAAAAATCTCCCCAAAATAGAGGGATATTCTATGATTTATAGAGTGAATTTTTATTGAGAACTTATTTTTCTTAGGTTTCATGTTTTTCGAGGTTCCCTATTATTGCAATGCCGAGAGGCGCATCATTAAAAATAGTTTGATAACGTTTTTCACTACCTGTTAAAGCACGTTCTAATAATTTACTTACCGAAAGGTCACGAGCAATACCGAATAAACCAGTAATATTTCCAGACTTATCTTTTATTGGGTATTTTCGATTATCAACCCAGCCTGGATTGCCATCGTTATCAAGCGTTTGTTGTAATTCATGTGAGGCATTTGTCTGTTCAGAAAAAAGTTGTTTTTCTAAGCGGTAATAAGCATCCGCTAAAGCTTCAGGAAAAACATCATAATCTGTTAATCCTAGTAGGTCAGTCCAATGTTCAGAAGGAGATGTTAGAGCAACGAGTGTTTGGCTGGCACCTGTAAAAACGTGGTTATGGTCTTTGAAATAAATATAGTCATCACTGTTTTCCATCATGGCAGTGAAGTCAGTCGAAAGTAGATTATTATTGACTGCTTGTGTTAATTCCTTAGCATCGGTTAGTAGTAGTTTTAATGTTAAGGTCTTAGAGGATTTATTAGCTATTTTTTGATAACTAGCATGCAGACAGATAATTCTTCCATTTGCCTTTCTGCAGCGAAAGTTGAGAGTTTTAAGTGTTTTTTGAGGCTTTAGAGAAAATAATTTAAAAACGACATCTTGATCATCAGAATGAATTAATTCAGGAAAGCGTAATTTTTCATTCAAGAAATCGTCAGCTTTATAGCCTAGTAATTGAAAAACACGGGTATCGACAGATACAACCTTCTCATCATGCTCTTTCAGTGAGAAATGTAAGGAAACACCATTTATTGAATTTGTTTTTGACATAAATCTTAATTCCAAATAAAAGTTTAAGTCTGTTTACCATTCAAATTAAAGCAAGGGGCGGGCTAAAATTCTATTATCTTGATTCTACTCTCTTAAAAGTGCTATTCATAATAAGCGACTGCTAAAACACGATCCGACTATATATGAAGTAGGCATTACCAAAATAAAACAATAACATTATTGTCAAAAAGGATAAGTCGGAAGTAGGGCGGTAATTTCCTAGCTACCAGATTAAAGAATTTTAGGCAAAATAAAGCCCCGAAAAGATAAGTCTCACCAGGGCTTTATTTGTTTGGCTTTAGCATGGTGCCAGAAGCGGAATCGAATCCGAACCCTAGACACGAGGATTTCAATCTTCATTAACTCATAAAATCCTTCACTAATATTTCTAGCATTGCTTGGCGTGTGTTTTATATGGTGCTCACTTGGTTTAATGGAGTTGTGCGCTAATTTCTGTTTAATAGGTGAATATTTAAAATCACACCGCTAAGTAATGAGCGAATTATCAAAGTGCTTTCGGGATCGTATTCAAGCTAATAATTATTATTAGGGACTTGTATTCCTATGGATAAGCCTAAATAAGCTTTATTAATCAATGAGAAGAAACAAAAATAACCCTGTTATTTTCCATTGTGTTATTTGAGGATAACTAAACGCAAATCCTTTCTATACCACTAGTTACACACATTTTCTGTGGATAAGATTGTGTGTAATTTTTGCGTAACTAGCTAAGCCTACTGTATTCAAAGGCTGTAGTTTAAATTGTACAAAATATAGACAATTATTCTGGACTCGGTAAGCACTAGCTATCACCTTCTATTTTAGCAATGTCAGCATGGGGGTACTAGGCGATCTATTTGGAATTCCCTGCTTTTACTAGACTATTGTTAAAAGCGGTCATTAGACATGAGAAACTCAATAGCTCTTGGCTGATACCTAAAGGGGGGTAATAATAGGTGAAAAATGTATAGGCTTCGCTCACAGTTTTCTTTATTCAGTGCGCAGCTCTGTAGTAAATGGGAACTTTTCTACATCATGAGTCACTGAATCCCTATTAAAATAGAGACGTTATTAGGGCCTGAGTTACTCTTTATTTATGTTGTTCTAACACTTCATTTATGTTTTCCAAATCAAGCTGTAGCTCTGCCAAACCTTCTCTAGCTGTAAGCAAATCACCTGAGTTGTATTTCTGCATTAAATCAAATGCCAACTGATGCATCAGTTTATGAGTTTGATTAAGTTGATCTAACCAGTTCGCATCAAATAAGAGTAGCTGCTGTTCTCGGTCGATCCATGCACCGTTGTGACATTTTGCATGATTTATTTTAGGCCATTCCATATGGCTATCAGGTTCAGCCTGCATCCGGCTCTCAAACTGCTTAAACCAGTGTTGACTAATCAAGCTAAACAACAAGATCTTTTGTTCTTTTATACTCAGTGTTTTACTGCCTTGCGCCATCCAGCTTTTATTCGGCTGGTAGTTTGCTAACCAGTCAGAAACTTCTTGTGCAGGCATAGGTTTGGCGATGCCATAACCTTGAGCATTTTTACAGCCCATAACCTGTAAAATCAGCCCCTGCTCCTCTGTTTCAACACCTTCCGCAATCACTTCGCGATTAAATGAACCTGCCAGACCAATAACACCATCAGTAATATTAAAGTCATCTGGGTCATCAAGTATCCCTCTGATAAAACTCTGGTCAATTTTAATCGTGTGAGCAGGTAAATTCTTTAAATGAGTTAAAGAAGAATAACCTGTTCCAAAATCATCCAAAGCAATTTTAACCCCTAACTCATCACGACTTGCTTTAATGATATTACTGATTGCATAAATATCACCCAGCGCGCTACTTTCGAGTATTTCTAATTGCAGGTTACTGGCATCTATAGAAGGGTAATTGGTCAAAGCAGTTTCTAGCTGAGAAATAAAGCGGGCAGACTGTAAATGATAGGAAGAAATATTAATGCTCACCTGAAATTCAAGTCCCTGTTTTCCCCATTGCTCAAGTTGTTTAAGCGCCTCATTCATAACCCAATGACCGACCTGAATTTCTAGCTCGGTACTCTCTATAACCGGTAAAAAACGTAGCGGTGGCACTAGGCCTTTTTCTGGATGTTGCCAACGAATTAAAGCCTCAAAACCAAAAACTTTCCCTGTATTCATATTCACTTTTGGCTGATAAAACAGACAAAATTCGTTATTTTCCAAGGCCAGTTGAATTTCGTGTAATTGATTATGCTTAACAATGCTTTGCTTATCTTCTTTGGTGTTGAATAGTTTAAAGCCATTTTTCCCGGATAGCTTAGCTTTATACATTGCCTGATCTGCATGACGTAATAAAGTATCACTATCACTGTCATCCAGAGGGTAAATGGTTGCTCCAACAGACGCCCCAATATTTATGCTTTGCTGGTCGATTAGATAGGGTTGTGAGAGTGAATCAACTAATCTTTCCAGCATCTGCTCACATCGCTCAACCTTATCAAGATCTCCCAGAAGAATAACAAATTCATCACCGCCTAGTCGTGAAACCGTATCATCGCTTCTAATATTAGATTTTATACGCTTAGCTACTTGAATAAGTAATTTGTCTCCCATTTCATGACCATGACTATCATTGACGGGTTTAAAATCATCCAAATCTAGAAAGCCAACAGCGAGTAAAGATTCAGTGCGCTTACTATGCGCCATAGCTTGGGTAAAACGGTCAGCAAGCAGTATTCGGTTTGGTAACTGTGTTAGTACGTCATAATGAGCTATTAATTCCAGCTCTTTTTGTTGTTGTTTACTTTTTGTAATATCAGTAAACAGCCCAACATAGTAGGTAGTCACACCATCTTTGCTCTTGAGTGCAGAAATAGTCAGAAGCTCTGCATATAACTCACCCTCTTTTTTACGATTCCAGATTTCACCCTGCCAATGCCCTTTTTCAAAAAGTGAATTCCACATATCTTGATAAAAATCAGGACCTTGTTTTCCTGAACTAAGAATATTAGGCTTTTTGCCAATAACTTCCTCAGGGCTATACCCTGTGATTCGATAAAACGCAGGATTGGCCTCAATAATAATACTGTTCGCACTGGTAATTAAAATACCTTCATGGGTCTCATTAAAGACTTGTGTTGATAATAAAAGTTTGTCCTCTACCCCTTTTCGTTCAGTTATTAAATTATTAAATGCCTTTGCCATATCAGAAATTTCATCATCGCCTGATACTCTTAATAATTGATTAAAATCCCGCTCTTTCTGACTCACGCGCATAGTATTTGCAATATATTTTATTTCCCTCACCAGTCTTGATCGTAAGCTAACACCAATAAGGCAGGCTGCTAAAATAATCGTAACCGTCAGTATAAAATAAATGATAAGTAACTGCTGAAGCTGGAGTTCAGTTTGTTGCGCTGATATTTTTATATCTTTTGCTATATCGGCTGAAACAGCAGAAATAAGTTTAATGCGCTCAGTCGCCCGTTCCCACCAATACTCTGGTTTTTGTGAGCCTAAGCTATGGCGCAAGAAATTAATGGCATCTAAAGCGGGTTGGTCATCAACAAAAACCTGTTGATCAATTTTGTTAATATCAACTTTATCCTGCTTCATTGCAGAAATAGTAGCTAGCTGAGATTGATATTGCTGAAAGGTATCTTTTATTCCGCTAAGCGCATCCTGCTCCTTACGATTCATATTGGGTAAATTTCGATAGTCCTCGATTTCACTGAGAGCAGCGTTGAGTTTACTTTGAAACCTCCCTATGTATTGCTTATCCCCTCTAATAACAAAATTTTTAAAATCATGAATTAAACCACCATAGCCAATTAAACTTTGAATACCATTTAAGGCATCATTTCTTAATCCTTTATTGAACACGATTTCACGTGAATATAGTACGAATTTACTAGCAGGGTGAGACTGTATATTCCTGATTTGTTGTTTATGCTTGTTTAATGCAATGTTATTAAAGCTTCTAAGTGCTGCTTCCTGCCCTGCAATATAACTAGAAATAGAACTAAACTGGACTGCATTAAATTGTTTAGAAGAAAACACACCATTTAACGCACCTCGTTCTTGCCCCGCATATTCCCCTAGCCATAAGATATCAATATAAGACGATGAAAGTCTGTAATATTCAGCAGAGACATTAAACGTTTGTAACAAACTGGCAGCATTTAATATATCGCTAATCACATGGCTATAGAACTGAAAGAAATCCTCTTTACGCTGATCAATTTCACTACGAATTAGTGCCAGCTTATCAAATTCGAGTTGCAGCTGAGCTAATCGATCAATATGTTTTTGTGATAAATAGCTTGTAAAGTCAGTAATATGTTGATTTAACAGGCTTATTTTTTCATCTGTTTGCTGCCGTTGCTTTGCTAGTGCGCCGTGATAAATCTTACCTTTACTACCAACCAGGCCAGCACTCATTCCTCGTTCGGCCTGGAGTTGATAGACGATATCCGCAAGTTGAGAGGCAACTTGCGTGTACTGCAAAGCATTCTGTGTGTTGAGTAATTGTTGGTATTTCTCAGCTACGGTGTTGTAGGCGAAAAACAGCAGAGTTAAAAGAGGCAGTATTAAAAGAATACTGAGTTTACTTCTAATGCTGATATGTTTATTAATACTCATAATGAACACCCAAGCTTTCAAGCCTCGTTACAAAAAAATGATACTTATATGGCTGGTTTAATGTTGGCAAGTCGAACAAGTACAGCTTCGTTCTGTCGTACCCCTTCACCAGCATTAATACCTTTATTACAATAATTTTATTGTATACCCAAACGACTTCAAAATGCGTGATTTAATACCTGAAAAACTACCGTTAATTCTTCCGTTTAAAGAATCAGAAATATTGGATAATGCATCCTAAAAATGGGCTGACTCGATTGAAAAATAAAAACCATTAGGGGGGGGGGCTCAATGTTTCATGAGCTAGGATGATGCGCTAGTTAAAGCAGGGTATTCGATTGCTTCATGGACAGGAAATATTCAAATAGTGATTGGTAAAATGCCGAAAATGGTACCTTTTTGATAGTGAAAAACTGTCTAGTAAAAGCTGGGAAGTCCACTCTTCGTTCTTAATTAATCCAGAAAAGCCTGCGCTAATATTTCTAGCACTGCTGGGTGTTTTTTTATAGCGCTCACTTGATTGCATAGAGCTGTGCGCTAATTGCTGTTTAATGGGGGAATATTTAAAATCACACAGCCAAGTAATGAGCGAATTATCAAGGTGCTTTCGGGGTCGTATTCAAGCTAATAATAATTATTATTAGGGACTTATATCCCTATGGATAAGCCTAAATAAGCTTTATTAATCAATGATAAGAAGCAAAAATAACTCTGTTATTTTCCATTGTGTTATTTGAGGGTAACTAAACGCAAATCATCTCTATACCACTAGTTACACACATTTTCTGTGGATAAGATTGTGTGTAATTTTTGAGTAACTAGCTAAGCCTACTGTACTCAAAGGCTGTAGTTTAAATTGTACAAAATATAGACAATTATTCTGGACTCGGTAAGGACTATCTATCGCCTTCTATTTAAGTGTAAAAATTAGACGTAACCAAAGCTTTTATTGAAAGGCAGGTATCGAGCCAAAGTAGCCAGCAGCATCAAAATAAGTTTGAATTTTAGCTTTGTTTAATACAATTTAGGAATATTTATAAGCGGTCTAATCGTTTTTAAGTAGTTTAAGTTCTCGATAATATTTATATAGAAAGCAATTGTATTGAGTTAATTACATCGTTTTATCAATGTGCTTTCTGTTATTATCCCTGTGCCTCACATTTTGTGATGGCGCTTCGCTTTAGCAGCGATTAGGATCTTGTATCTATTTTACTAACAACAGACAGTGTAGGAATGTTATGCCAGAAATTATCATTGAAAAAAACTTAAGTGAAGAACGTTTAAAAGAATTAGACGTTTCAAGTTGGAATATTTGGGACTGCCCAGTATCTGAATTTCGTCTTGATTTTGACAATAAAAACGAACGTTCATACATCTTAGAAGGTGAAATTGTTGTCACTCCAGATGGTGGTGAACCGGTTACTATCGTACCTGGTGATTATGTTACCTTTCCTGACGGCTTAAAAAGTGTTTGGCAAGTAACTAAAACATTGAAAAAGCACTACATGCATTTCTAAATGGATTAAGGCATCTTCGGATGCCTTTTTTGTGTCGTGTTGTTGGTCAGGTTTATGATGCAATTCGTACTTACGGCACTTAGTTGCCAATATTTGTAGTCAGTACTTGCTCACTAGCAGTGACTTTTGTTTGATTTGCTAAATTTATTTTAATCGAAATTGTGAGGCTGTTATTTTTAACGCACCTGATCAGTAAGTCGCTACATGGGGATATTACAATTAAGCATGCTTCAGGAGGTTTTAAAATATCAAATATAGATTCAACAGAGTCTGTTAAAAAGTTAACACAAGATAAAATTGACAAATGATTAGTAAAAAAAATTGAGTAATGAAAGTGGGGTAATCCCCACTTTTAATGGAGATGGAGCTTTTGTAAAGCAAAAAAAAGCCCCGAAAAGATAGGGCTTTATTGGTTTGGCGTTGCTAGTCTAAAAAAATGAAGAAACTAAGTCCTTAGCAGACAGCTCGCCTTCTTTAATAATAGGGATAGGGCCGTAGGATGTACCAACCGTTCCAATAAATTGGTATTTAATGCCGCCTTGAAAAAGTGCGCTCTTGGCAATACTCATGAAGTCTGTGGTATCCAGCTGAATTGGAATAGTAATCGTTTGAGTCTCTCGTGATTTTAGAGTATTACTTGGGTTAGTGGTAGCAATATGCCCGACAGGGACTTGATTTAGCTTGATATCACCATTAAGCGTCGTCACAGGAATATCAAACAGATTAGGATTATAAATGTCCACATCAAAACTAGCTTGCTTATCATTCGCAGAAAACGAATTGAGCTGAACATCTTTTAATTGCGGCGTCTGAACAAAACTTTTAACCAGGCTAGAGCTACAGCCGGATAAAGTAAGTAGCATTAAAGAGAGTGCGAAAATATTTTTCATGACAATATCCAAAAATTAGACAATTAAACAGCAAGCTCCGGCCGTCAATGCTGTTGACTTAAGCCCTCTCTTGTTGGAGGGGGTTGGGTGAGGAGAATAAAATCATGCCTTTATAGCTCCCCTCATCCCAACCTTCTCCCTTTGGAGAAGGAGCTTATTCTTAAGTCAACAGCATTGGTTCCGACCGTGGGACTTTAGACCAGAGATCGACCTGAGGAATTTTAAGCAAAAAAAAGCCCTGAAAGAGATAAACTCGATCAGGGCCTTATTTATTTGGTCTTTAGCATGGTGCCCAGGGGCGGAATCGAACCGTCGACACGAGGATTTTCAGTCCTCTGCTCTACCGACTGAGCTACCTGGGCTTGCTAAAGAAACGCTATTATGTCAATGAAGCGTTTTTGTGTCAACCCCTAGTAATGATAAATAATGGTTTGTTTGTTATCTTTATGAAATTGATGGGTTATTTTTTTTAAATAAGATTTTTTTAACGGTTATTGGTGCTGTCGATGGTTTGCTGAATTATTCATAATGAATTGATGCGTATTTATAGTATAATTTGGGGATTTAGAATCCTTAAAAGAGTTGGGCGTAATGTCAGATACCAAAAAAGTTGTTTTAGCTTATTCGGGCGGTTTAGATACTTCAGTTATTTTAAAGTGGCTGCAAGATGAGTATTCATGTGAAGTAGTTACCTTTACTGCTGATTTAGGGCAGGGCGAAGAAATTGAGCCTGCTCGTGCTAAGGCAAAAGCATTAGGTATTAAAGAAATTTATATTGATGATTTGCGTGAAGAGTTTGTGCGTGATTTCGTTTTCCCTATGTTTCGTGCCAACGCTATTTATGAAGGTGAGTATTTATTAGGGACTTCTATTGCGCGTCCGTTAATCTCTAAGCGCTTAATTGAAATTGCTAATGAGACGGGTGCTGATACGATTTCTCATGGGGCAACGGGGAAGGGTAACGATCAAATACGTTTTGAGTTAGGTGCTTATGCATTAAAGCCTGATATTAAAGTAATTGCGCCATGGCGTACTTGGGATTTAAATTCGCGTCAGAAATTATTAGCGTATGCTGAAAAGCACGGTATTTCTATTGATAAGAAAAAGGGTAAGGTTTCACCTTATTCTATGGATGCTAATTTGTTACATATTTCTTATGAAGGCGGTATTTTAGAAGATCCTTGGGCTGAGCCTGAAGAAGATATGTGGCTTTGGAGTGTTTCACCTGAAAATGCCCCTGATGTGGCAACGCATATGGAATTAACGTATGTGAAAGGTGATATTACTGAAATTGATGGGGTAGCCTATACGCCTGCAGAAATTTTGGCAAAATTAAATAAGATCGGTGGTGCAAATGGTATTGGTCGTTTAGATATTGTAGAAAATCGTTATGTGGGCATGAAATCTCGTGGCTGTTATGAAACACCAGGCGGCACTATTATGATGCGTGCGCATCGTGCGATTGAGTCTTTAACTTTAGATCGTGAAGCTGCGCATTTAAAAGATGAGCTAATGCCGCGTTATGCAACTTTGGTTTATAACGGCTACTGGTGGAGTCCTGAGCGTTTAATGCTGCAAAAGATGGTTGATGAATCGCAATTGCGCGTAAATGGTAAAGTACGCCTTAAATTGTATAAAGGTAATGTAACTGTTGTAGGGCGTGAATCTGCAAGTGATAGCTTATTTGATGAGGCAATTGCTACTTTTGAAGATGATGAAGGTGCTTATGACCAGCAAGATGCAGAAGGGTTTATTAAATTAAATGCATTAAGACTACGTATTGCAGCAAAGCGTTCGAAATAAAGGGGTGAGGGAGTGCTTTGTTCGCATTAGTTGAGCTGAGTTATTCCCTTTTTAATTTATTAGCTGCTTTAATGAATTTTTAAGTGATGCGAGCAAGATTTTTTTTATCAAACTTGTATAATGCAACGGAACTGTTTTTTTTAGAGGTAAAGGCTTGATGAGCAACTTGCGCAAAAAAAATGAAAATAATAATAAAGCGATGCGTAATGTGAATGAATTAACACCAGTTAGCGTTTTACGCTTAAATCGTTGGGTTTTGGGTGTTGTTGTGGGGTTGATGGCGATAATTGTTGTTATGGGAACTTTTTTGATTCCTCAGCAAGCGTCGTTTGATTTGGTACGCGCTCAAAAAACGGTTGAATTATACGACAGACAAATGAACCCGGTATTATCAGCAGAAGTGGATGCACTAAAATCACAATTAGTAGGCTTAGTGAGTGGTTCTATTGAGAGTAAGCTTAAAGTTTTGGAAGAAAGCTTACGTGCTGGCTCTATTGGTTTAACGGGGATGGATACGATTCATTCTTTACAAAATGATTTACAAGTTTTAAAAACCTATTCTGATACAGGCGCTGGTCGTTTGATTGCCACGAAAACACCCGAAGTGAGTGCAAATAGAATAGATTTAGTCGAGGAAGTGAATCGTTTGAACGGGTTAGTGAGCTTTTTGATTACTTCTTGTGGCTTGATGTTTGCTGCTATTGCGGGGGTATGGGTACGTAAGCAGTATATTTTGGCTTATAGCAATGAAGTGGAACAGCAAAAGATTTCATAGCGGGAATTACACCAATCTCAATAAATACCGTACAGTAATACATGCCGTCATTCCCGAAGTCTTCAATCGGGAATCCATGCGCACACAATAGATTCCTGCTAAGAGCATGCAGGAACGACGAGTTACGTTTAAGCATGAATATATTGGGTTTGGTATTACACTGTTACCCATATAACGCAGACATAAAAAAGCCGCGATAAACTTGAGTTTATCGCGGCTTTTTTTATACCAATTATTTATTGCTTATTGGTTTAAGAAATTCCATAGAGCGTCAATAGCTTGGTCTTCAGAGTAGCCCGCTTTTTTAACAGGTCCAATAGTCATGATTGTAGCAATTGCAGCTGGCATAGAGCCGCCTTTACCTTCTTTAATTGTTTTTGCAAAGCTTGCTTTTGTTAAATCGCCAGATTTAATTAATGCAATTAATTGTGGGTTAGACGCGATATCGTGACAAGTACCACAACCACGGCCAAAAGCGCGATCGTAAATTTTTCTACCTACTTTAATATCTTCGTTTGAAGATGCTTGTGCACTTAAGCCTAGTAAAGCCACTGTAGTAACAGCTAATAATATTTTTTTCATTTTGACCTCTATTGTAGTGATGTAACAGTCCCTAAGTCTATGTGCAGCTTAGGGTTTATAAAAATAATGTAGATTATATAAATCTCTGCGCTATTTTATTTTATTTCGCAGTATTTTGCCATAGCTGAAAATAGCCATTTGATGTAATGCTGTAGATACCTTTATTATTTGCGGTAAAACTAAGCGCTAAAGGGGTTGATGCGGAAGGTTGCCAACTATCTTCTTTTTGTGGGCGCCAAAAATTTACGCGCGTGCCTTTTTTTATGTTCCACTGCTCTATGCGGCTTGCTACATGACCTAGGACGACATGAGTACTATCGTTAGAGAAGGCTAATGCAGTGATGGTGGATAATTTATTACCTAGCTGTTTGTATAAACGGCCAGAAGTGGTGCGCCATACACGAACAGTACCCAAACCTTCATTAGTTAAAGCATAAGTGCCATTAGGGGAGGTAGCGACCTTGGATAATTTGCTATTATGTTGCCATGTGTGGACTAAATTTCCCGTTGTTAAGTCCCAAAGTTTCGCGCTGTAATCGGCAGAGCCTGTGATAGCGAAATTATTATCGTGCTTGATGTCAGCTTGCGTCACAATTTGTTCGTGAGGAAAGGCATACTTAGTTTTTCCATGCATGAGTGAATAGTAAATAGCTTTATCTTTTAAGCCGATTAAAGCAAATTTTCCATCATGCGATAAGGAAACGGAATGAATATTAGGCAAATACCAAACATTCATAAGAGTGCCATCAGACACACGCCACCAGGCGAGAGATTCTCGTTCTGCTGTGATTGCGTATTCTTCGTTAGCAGAGATTGCAGAATATATTACGCCGTTTTTTTCATCGGTATGTTGCCATGTGTGTATTAGCTGGCGAGGCTTGAGTTGCCAAAATTCAGCATAGCCGTTTACGTTGCCTACTAAAGCAAAGTTAGGGGATAGTGACGCCGAAATAAATCCTTCAGGTGATAGTCGGTGCGTGCGCTTTGCTTTAGGTGTGTTATCGCAATCGGCTAACAAAAAAGTACTAATAATAATGAGTAGGAGTTTATTCATAATTTAATTATTCAGTCTTAAACCACTTTAAAGTGTTGTGCAGGGTAACGACGGTACCAATAATAAACAGAGTCGGGGGGTGAATATTTTCCTGTTCTATTGTTTGGTGAATGCTACTGAGTGTTGCGGTAATCACACGTTGGGTGTGGGTTGTGCCTTGCTGGATTAATGCAATAGGCAGATCAGCAGAAGCGCCGTGTTGAATAAGCGACTCACAAATGGTTTTTAGTCCTACTAGTCCCATATAAATAACGATGGTCTGGTTCGGTGCGGCAAGTTGTTCCCAGTTAAGATTGATGCTGTTATCTTTTAAGTGGCCGGTAACAAAGGTGCAAGATTGTGCGTGATCTCTATGAGTGAGGGGAATCCCTGCATAAGTTGCACAGCCAGAGGCGGCGGTAATGCCCGGAACCACTTGGAAATTTATGTTTTCTTGCACTAAGGTTTCGATTTCTTCAGCGCCTCGGCCAAAAATAAAAGGATCGCCTCCTTTTAGGCGGACCACGCGTTTGCCAGATTTAGCTAATCGTGCGAGTAGGGCATTGATGGATTCTTGTGGCAGACTATGATTGTCTCTTTGTTTTCCGACATAAATTAATTCGGAATCTCTGCGAACGAGCGCTAAAATTTCTTTAGAAACGAGTCGGTCATAAACAACCACGTCGGCTTGTTGCATTAAGCGTAAGGCACGGAAAGTAAGTAGATCAGGGTCACCAGGGCCTGCGCCAACTAAATAGACTTCGCCTTGAGGATCTAAAGCGGTTTTATTACTAATGGCTTGTTGTAAGCGACTTTCTGCCTCTTCTTCTTTACCTGAATAAAATAGTTCAGCAATCGAGCCTTGTAGTACATTTTCCCAAAATATACGACGCTGTGCGGGTGGGTTGATGTTTTCTTTAACGGTTGCTCGGTATTTGTTTGCTAATTGAGCCAGTCGGCCAAAAGCCGGCGGGATTAAGCTTTCAAGTTTTGAGCGCAGTAGTCTGGCCAAAACAGGCGATGCGCCACCAGAAGAAACCGCGGCAACAATAGGAGATCGGTCAATAATAGCGGGCACAATAAAACTACATAGTTCAGGGCTATCAACTACATTAACAGGGATATTATGCTGGTTGGCTGTTTGTGCGACGAGTTTGTTGACGGCTGAATTATTTGTGGCAGAAATAATAAGTCGTTGTCGCTGAACATCGCCGGGACTGAATTCTTTTTGTAATAAAGTAATCTGACTATTTTTATCGGCAAGTTCTTGAATTTTACTACAAATATCGGGGGCGATAACGCTAATAGAAGCACCGGCTTTTGCTAGTAATTCAATTTTTCGTGTGGCAACTTCACCTGCACCAATGACTAGGCAGGGTTGTTTTTTTAAATCGATAAAAAGGGGGAAATAGTCCATACAAAGAGAGTTAATCGTTATTGAAATTTATTGTAGTGCTATTATATGCGCACTTTTAATGCAGGATAGATAAAAATCTAAAAATCAGAATGATTGAATTTAATGTAGATGTTGATGCTTCGGGCTTGCATTGCCCCTTACCTTTATTGCGCTTGAAAAAAGCCTTAAAAGAAATGCAGTCAGGTGAAATCGTACGGGTGATAGCAACCGACCCTGCCGCTCATTTAGACTTTGGTGTGTATGCAGAGCAAACAGCCAATGAGATAATTGAGTACTTTAATGATGAGGAAGGCAGGCAGGTATTTTTTATCCGAAAAAAATAAGGTTATTTTGCTGTTGCTAACTAGTTGAAATAATGGGGAGTAAAAAATATATATTTTTCTTAAAAGCTGAGATTTGGTGTCAGACTAATAACCTAGTGAAATGCTTGGTTATTCCTTGTTTTTCAATTGTTTAAAGAAAATTGAAAAATAATCATTTTAATGTGGTTTTCATATATCAGGGGAGTATTATTACCTTAATTTATTATAAAAATAATGAGGTAATATGATGGCTGATATTGAAAAGTGGGATGTCGAAAACGCTGAGTTTTGGGAATCGGAAGGTAAAAAAATTGCAACTCGCAATTTATGGATTTCTATACCCAGTTTACTAGGTGGGTTTGCGGTTTGGTTGTACTGGGGAATTATTACCGTACAAATGCTAAACTTGGGGTTTCCTTTTGAGAAGTCGCAATTATTTACGCTAATGGCCATTGCTGGTTTAACGGGTGCAACGCTTCGGATACCAAGTAGCTTTTTTATTCGCCTGTGTGGTGGACGTAATACCATCTTTTTTACCACTGCTTTATTGATGATACCTGCTGTTGGTACGGGTATCGCATTACAAGATCAAAATACACCTTTTTGGGTGTTTCAAGTATTAGCTTTATTATCCGGCTTTGGTGGCGGTAATTTTGCATCCTCTATGTCTAATATCAGCTTTTTCTTTCCTAAAAAAGTTCAAGGTTTAGCGTTAGGGCTAAATGCAGGCTTAGGAAATTTTGGTGTGACAACCATGCAAATTTTAATTCCTCTTTCTATGACAGTAGGAATGTTTGGTGCCGCAGGGGGAGACCCTATGGTGCTGGTTTCCGCATCAGGTTCTTTAGTCGGAAAAATTCCAGCGGGTACAGAAACTTATATTCAAAACGCAGGTTTTATTTGGATGTTATTACTTGTACCTCTCGCTTTTGCTGGCTGGTTTGGTATGAATAATATTCGTACGCCTGAAGTGTCTCCTAATATTGGCAATCCTATTACTAGCATGGCGATGATAACAGGTATGTTATCAATCAGTTTTGTTGCTGCTATTTTTGGTTTGTGGCTAATGCTACCTGAAGCTGTTAGTGGTTCAGGCTTTAACGTACCTAAAGAAATTGCTTTGTTTATCGTTATTGCTTTAACGGTTTCTTTATTAAAAATTATTCCAGGCCAAATTGGCGAAAGCTTAGAGCGTCAATATAAAATATTTGATAACAAGCATACTTGGGTGATGAGTATTATTTACACCATGACGTTTGGCTCATTTATTGGTTTTGCTGCCTGTTTTCCTTTAGCGATTAAAGTGATTTTTGGTTATCAGCATGTGTTGGTTGATGGTGTGATGAATCATGATATTCCAAATCCTAACGGCCCGAGTGCATTAATGTTCGCTTGGATGGGGGCTTTTATTGGTGCGTTAATTCGCCCTGTTGGTGGAATGATCGCTGATAAATTTGGTGGTGCTTGGGTAACGCATATCTGTTCATTTGTTATGGTGCTAAGTGCCGGTGGTGTTGCTTATTATATGAAAGCGGCCTACAACTCAGCGACGCCTGAAGAATTTTTTGTTCCTTTCTTAATCTTATTTTTGATTTTATTTTCTGCAACAGGCATCGGTAATGGTTCAACATTCCGCTCTATTGCAATGATATTTCCTAAAGAGCAAGTTGGCCCTGTTTTAGGTTGGACATCTGCTGTTGCGGCTTACGGCGCATTTTATATTCCTAAAGTATTTGGTGAGCAAATTAAAGCAACAACTCCCGAAGTGGCTTTATATGGGTTTGCGGCATTTTATATCGTATGCATCATGATTAACTGGTGGTTTTACTTACGTAAAGATGGCGAGATTTATAACCCTTAAAAAATATATTTACCCGTTACAACCCTTCCTAGAAAGGGTTGTAACGAATAGCAAATTTAATTAACAGGAGAAAAACACGATGAGTCATTTTTTAGACCGTCTTAAATTTTTCAAAAAAACACAAAGTACCTTTTCAAATGGACATGGAGTTGTCACTAATGAAGATCGCCAATGGGAAGATGGCTACCGTAATCGCTGGCGCTTTGATAAAGTAGTTCGCTCAACTCATGGTGTTAACTGTACCGGAAGTTGTTCGTGGAATATTCATGTTAAAAATGGTCTGGTTGCTTTTGAAATGCAAGCAACGGATTATCCACGTACACGCCCAGATATGCCAAATCACGAACCGCGTGGTTGTCCGCGTGGTGCTAGTTTTTCTTGGTATTTATATAGCCCTTTACGCGTTAAACATCCGTTAATTCGTGAGCGATTAGTTTCACTGTATCGTGATGAAATTGCGACGGGTAAAGATCCTGTTGAAGCATGGGGAGCCATTCAAGAAGATCCTAAAAAACGCGAAAAATATACCGCAGTGCGTGGTTTAGGTGGTTTTGTTCGTGTGGATTGGGATGAAGTTGCAGAAATTATTGCAGCTTCTAACGTTTACACCGCTAAAACACACGGTCCAGATCGTATTGCTGGGTTCTCGCCAATTCCTGCTATGTCGATGATTAGTTATGCGGCAGGTAGTCGTTATCTATCATTAATCGGTGGCGCATGTTTATCCTTTTATGATTGGTATTGTGATTTACCGCCTGCTTCACCACAAACCTGGGGTGAGCAAACCGATGTACCTGAATCAGCAGATTGGTATAACTCAACTTATTTAGTCGTTGCCGGTGCTAATCTACCGATGACACGCTCACCGGATGCGCATTTTTATTCAGAAGTTCGTTATAAAGGTGCAAAAGTTGTTGCAATTTCACCTGATTACGCAGAATACGTAAAATTTGCTGATTTATGGATGCCAGCAAAACAAGGAACGGATGCAGCCGTATTTTTGGCAATGGGGCATGTTGCATTAAAAGAGTTTCATGTTGATAATCAAGACCCTTATTTTGAAGAATACGCACGTACTTATACTGATTTACCTATGCTGGTTATTTTAGATGAGCATGAAGGTAGCTATGTTGGTGGGCGTTTTGTTCGTGCAGCAGATTTTGATAGCAGTTTAGGTGAGAAAAATAATCCTGACTGGAAAACAGTGGTTTGTGATGAAAAAACAGGGGATGTTTATGCACCTAATGGTTCCATTGGGTTCCGTTGGGGAGAAGAAGGGAAGTGGAATCTAGTTCCTAAAAAAGGAAGAAGAAAAGCTAAGCCTCGCTTAAGTTTAATTTTTGATAAAGAAGAAGTGGTCGATGTATTATTTCCTGATTTTGAATCAGGTAAAGATTTAGGTATGCATCGCAATGTACCGACTAAAACACTTGAACTTAATGGTAAAAAAGTAAAAGTCGCAACGGTTTTTGATTTACAGCTTGCGCAATATGGTATTGATCGTGGATTGGGTGGCCAAGCGGCAACGGGCTACGATGATGCAAGTATTCCTAATACGCCAGCATGGGCTGAAAAAATCACTGGCGTTAAGCAAGCGGATTTAATTCGTTCAGGTCGTGAATTTGCCGATAATGCCGCGAAAACCATGGGTAAATCGATGGTTATCTTGGGTGCTGGTTTAAATCATTGGTATCACAATGATATGAACTACCGCGCTATCATGAATCTATTGCATATGTGTGGTTGTGTCGGCCAAAGTGGCGGCGGCTGGGCGCATTATGTGGGCCAAGAGAAATTACGTCCACAAGCGGGCTGGGCTCCTATTGCCTTTGCTTTAGATTGGCAAAAACCACCGCGTCATATGAATGGTACAACCTACTTTTATTTTCATACTGACCAATGGCGTTATGAAAAATTAGAAGCTGATGAAATGTTAGCAAGTAGTGCGCAAGCAAACTATAAAGGGCATAACTTATCTGATTACAACGTGGTTTCTCAGCGTTTAGGTTGGTTACCGTCTGCGCCACACTTTAATAAAAATCCAATGGATATTGTTAAAGATGCAGAAGCCGCGGGTGCGAGTGATGAAAAAGGTGTTTCTGATTATATTGTTAAGAAATTAAAATCAGGGGATATTAAATTTGCTGCAGAAGATATTGATGCACCAGAAAATCATCCACGTAATCTATTTGTTTGGCGTGCAAACTTAATTGGTTGTAGTGCAAAAGGACATGAATATTTTCTTAAACATCTATTAGGTGCACAAAATGGTGTGATGCAAGATGTGTTACCAGAATCGGAAGGCCAAGAAATTAAATGGCATAAAGATGCGCCGATTGCGAAACTAGATTTAATGGTAGATATCAACTTCCGCCTCAATTCTACTGGTGCATTTTCAGATATCGTTCTACCAACGGCAACGTGGTATGAAAAGAATGATCTCAATACCACCGATATGCACCCGTTTATCCACCCATTAACGCAAGCCGTTGATCCTGGTTGGGAAGCACGTTCAGATTGGCAAATTTTCAAAACCATTGCGAAAAGTTTTTCAGTCTTAGCAGAAAAACATTTAGGCACACAAAAAGATGTCGTTGCATTGCCTATTTTGCATGATACACCCGCAGAATTAGCACAAGCGATGGATGTTAAAGATTGGAAACGTGGCGAGTGTGAGCCTATTCCAGGTAAAACCATGCCGCTATTAAAAGTGGTTAAACGTGATTTTGCCGATACTTATAAGAAATTTACAGCGTTAGGGCCTTTATTGCCTAAGCAAGGTAATAATATTAAAGGTATCGATTGGGATACTGAGAAAGAGTATGAGCATCTAAAAGAGATTAATTACACCATCAAAGAAGAAGGGGTATCGAAAGGTATGCCGTCATTAGAAGATGATATTAGTGTTTGTGAATCTATTTTAGCCTTAGCACCTGAAACCAATGGTGAAGTGGCAGTTAAATCATGGAAAGCACTGAGTACAAAAACTGGTGTTGATCATACGCATTTAGCGATACCGCGTGAAGATGACAAAATTACTTTCCGTGATATCAAAGCGCAGCCACGTAAGATTATTACTGCACCAACTTGGAGTGGAATTGAATCTGAAAAAGTCAGTTATAACGCGTGTTACACCAATATCCATGAACATATTCCATTTCGTACTTTAACGGGACGCGCTCAGTTCTATCAAGATCATCAATGGATGCGTGATTTTGGTGAAGGGTTTTGTACTTATAAACCTGCAGTTGATATGTTGTCGACTAAAGAAATGATGGAAAAAATTGGTGATAAGCCGCATTTGAAATTGAACTGGATTACACCGCATAGTAAATGGGGTATTCATAGTACTTACCAAGATAACCAACGTATGTTGACTTTATCGCGTGGTGGGCCGCATGTTTGGATTTCTGAAACCGATGCTGAAAAAGCGGGTATTGATGATAATGATTGGGTAGAAGCGTTGAATATAAATGGTGCAACTATGGCGCGTGCCGTGGTGAGTCAACGTATTCCTGATGGCATGGCAATGATGTATCACGCACAAGAGAAAAACGTTAACGTACCAGGTTCAAATACTACGGGTAAACGGGGCGGTATTTTAAATAGTGTGACACGAATTACCGTTAAACCAACGCATATGATTGGGGGTTACGCTCAGTTAAGTTATGGTTTTAACTACTACGGTACGATCGGTTCGCAACGTGATGAATATGTCATCTTACATAAAGTGGAAGATCAGGATATTAAATGGCTAGAAGAACCATTAACAGAAACCCAAGAAAAAGCACTGAATCCAGAGGGCGTTCCTCAAGCGGCTTATACTTGCACAGACGAGTCGGAGAAATAATATGAAAGTCAGAGCGAATTTTTCACTAGTCTTTAACTTAGATAAGTGTATTGGGTGCCATACTTGTTCGGTCACGTGTAAAAACGTTTGGACCAACCGTAAAGGGGTTGAGTACGCATGGTTTAATAATGTGGAATCAAAACCTGGTGTTGGTTACCCTAAAAACTGGGAAGACCAAGAGCAATGGAACGGTGGCTGGGAACTGGTTAAGGGCAAACTGCAATTAAAATCAGGCAACCGTCGTAACGTGTTAAAAAATATTTTCATGAATCCGAATATGCCGACGATTGATGATTATTATGAACCGTTTACTTATGATTATGCGGTATTGCAAAATAGTCCTTTATTAGAAGCAACACCAACAGCACGCCCACGTTCGTTGATTGATGGTCAGCGGATGGAAAAAATTGAGTGGGGTCCTAACTGGGAAGATGATTTAGGCGGTAAATTTAAAATGCGCGGCAAAGATGCGAATTTTAAAGATATGGAAAAACAGGTTTATGGTGAATTCGAGCAAACCTTCCATATGTATTTACCACGTATGTGTAATCACTGTGTTAACCCTGCGTGTGTAGCGGCGTGTCCATCGGGATCAATCTACAAGCGTGAAGAAGATGGTATTGTTTTGGTTGACCAAGACAAATGTCGTAGCTGGCGCATGTGTATCAGTGCCTGTCCGTACAAAAAAATGTTTTATAACTGGGAATCCGGTAAAGCAGAAAAATGTACCGGTTGTTATCCGCGTGTTGAATCAGGTTTGCCAACGGTTTGTTCTGAATCATGTGTTGGGCGTATTCGTTATAACGGCGTGATGCTTTACGATGCAGATCGTATTGAAGAACTTGCATCAATGCCTGATGATCAAGATTTATATCAAGCGCAATTGGATTTGTTTTTAGATCCTAATGACCCTGAGGTGATTAAACAAGCGAAAGAAGATGGTATTCCTGAATCTTGGATGGAAGCGGCAAGACAGTCACCTATTTATAAATTAATTGTTGATTGGAAAGTGGCTTTCCCACTGCATCCTGAATTCCGTACTTTACCGATGGTTTGGTATGTACCGCCACTATCGCCTGTGCAATCACAAATCGACCAAGGTAATATTGAGCTATCACAAGATGGCATGATTCCTAAAATCGAAAGCCTACGTTTACCGATTCAATATTTAGCAAATATGCTAACTGCAGGTAAAGAAGAGCCGATTGTTTTAGCGCTAAAACGTATGATTGCGATGCGTAGTTTTTATCGTTCTTTGAATGTGGATGGTGAAACTAATCTCGCTGTATTGGAAGAAGTGGGTCTTAATGAAGATCAAGTGCGTGATATGTATCGTTATATGGCGATTGCAAATTACGAAGATCGCTTCGTTATTCCAACCAGTCATGAAGAGTTGCACCAAGAAGATTTTCATAGTTTTCAAGGTCAAAATGGTTTTAGCTTTGGTAATGACGGCTGTAGTATTAGCCCAGAAGCATCACTCTTTCCAGATAAACGTAAATCAACAGGGGATAGTTTAGAGTTTGTACGTTATCACCCCGCAGCAAAACGTTCTGATGGTGAAAAAGAATGAGTGAAATCTACAAAATCTTATCGGTATTATTAGAATACCCTCGACAGGATTTACTTGATAATTGGGATGAGTTACAAAAGATGATCACTGATATGCCCGACTTAGCTGAGCAGGATAAGGCTAAGCTGGCTGATTTTATTAGTTGGGCATCACAATTATCCTTGACTGAATTTCAGGCAAAATACGTCGATAATTTTGATATGACGGCAGAAAATTCACTGTATCTCACTTATCATTTATTTGATGAGCAAGATAGAGATAGGGGACCTGCACTGATTGAATTAACTGAGCTATATAAATCAACCGGCTTTGAAATTCATGATGGTGAATTACCGGATTATTTACCGTTAATTTTGGAATACGTTTCTACGATGGATGATACTAATAGTGCACGTGCATTTTTAAATCAGACCACGCAAGCGATGGATATTATTGCCGGTAATCTTGAAAAAAATGCCAGCCCTTACGCGCCTCTACTAAGAGTAGTTGAGCACCAAGGGCATTTAGCTGAAATAGCAGCCTAAAGAGGTGAAATAATGAATTTAACAAATTTAATTTTTGGAATTTACCCGTATATCGCACTGACTACTTTTTTAGTCGGTAGTGTGATTCGGTTTGATAGAGAGCAATACACTTGGAAAGCGGATTCTAGCCAATTGTTTGAAAAAGAACAGTTGCAAAAAGGCAGCATACTTTTTCATGTGGGTGTACTCGCTTTATTTATGGGGCATTTTGCAGGGCTAGTCACACCGCATAGCTGGTTTTTAGGCTGGGGTGTTTCTGACATGATGCACCAAGTAGTCGCGATTTCAGCGGGTGCTGCATTTGGTTCTTTATGCATGATGGGCGGTGTTATTTTATGGAAACGCCGTATGTACAATTCACGTGTACGTGCTAATAGCCGCTTTATGGATATTTTTATTCTTAACTGGATATTGGTAACCTTAGGCATTGGTTTACTGACTATCCCTGTATCTATTTATCATGCGTTCGGTGGTGATGCTTCGGTGATGATTGCATTAGCCGATTGGATTCAAGGTATGTTGTTATTAAATGCCAATGCTGAAGTCTTAGCAGAGGTAGATTTTATTTATAAACTACATTTATTTTTGGGAATGACCGTATTTTTATTATTTCCATTTACACGCTTAGTGCACGTCTGGAGTGCGCCATTTAGTTATATATGGCGTCCTTATCAGTTGGTGAGAACTAAGTTTGTAAAGCGTCGTTAAGCATTTTGTAGGATGGGTAGAGCGTTTTTTTGCGAAACCCATCATTCTTATTTAGAGGTGATGGGGTTTTATTGCATACCTAAAAATTAGGCACACCACTCTACCAGTCACTACAAAATGGTTTAATGTAACCCGAGTGTTGAGTTAGGAATAATTAATTCAACACTAGGAAAATAAGTACTAAATCGACCTTTATCACGTGATATTAAAGAATACCCCATAACCGCAGCATGTGCGCCTATGAAAAAATCAGGAAGCACATTGCTTTTAGAGCCTTTACGTTTTTTGTATTGCAAAAAGGCTTTACCAGCAAGGAATAGTGCTTCTTTAGGGATTTCTAATATATTGAAACCGAGTGCGTTAAATAAGGCTTCTACCTCTTCAATAGTTGTAAAGCCAACCGAGCACTCGGTATAAATAATAGGGTTAATGATAAAGGTATTATTAGGGTCTAATTTTTCTAATGTTGAAGCGCTCCATTCAAACCATTCGCTATTAGGCGTAGATAGATCAGTAATAACACAGGTATCGATTAAAATAGTTGCCATTATTCGCTCCGTGTTAAAGCCATAATTTCATCGGTGCTTAGATTAATTTCACCCGATTGATAAGCTGTTCTAAAACGGCTAAGTTTTTTAGTGCTTGAGGCGGATTTGCTTAAATACCAACGGCCATTGCCATCTTGTAGAAATTCAATATCGGTTTCGGCAGGTAAGATGCCCATATTCTCGCGGACTTCACGTGGAATAGTGACTTGTCCTTTACTGGTTACACGCATTGAGATAGGCCTTTATTTTTTAAAAAGTAATACCTTATGGTAATACTTTTGATTGAGCTAATCAAATAAGTAAAAAACTGTAATGAATGAGCTGTTTTTATCCATAAGTAGCGTAAAACGCTATGCTTTACAGCATATAATGACTTTTAGTCGTTCTTAAATAACTTAAGGGTGCTTAAGTTTTAATAAGAGGGTTTAAGTGATGCCTGAAATTTGTCGGTTTTATGGGATTATTATTAGAATGTATTTAATAGACCGTGAACACCCACCGCAGCATATTCATATTAAGTATGGAGAATATGAAGCTGTAATGGAGTTAACTAACCTTAATATTATTGATGGTAAGTTACCTAAAAAATGTCGGCAACTAGTAAGAGAGTGGGCGGAAATTCACCAAGAAGAGTTAATTGAAATGTGGAATAGCCAGAATTTTCATAAAGTTGAACCTTTGGAATAACATAATGAAGTTGGTTAAATTTATACATAATGTGAACTATGTTTTTACGCTTTTTTTTGATGATAAGAAAAAGAAAAAAGTAGATTTGCAAGCACTTATTGGGACATATGTTTCAGTTAATGAGCTTGTAACAGCTCATCTAAATAGTGAGTGGGGTTGCTTAGAATTTAATGCTGGGCAGGTTGATATAGAGCCTAAAACCTTATATCACTATACATTTTCAGACACACAATCAAATAAATAAATATTATGGAATTTAAATACACCGAACCCGCAACTGATTTTAGTGATGGCTTAATGGCTTTAAAAGCCTATCACGAAGATTTTTTAATACGTGGTGAAAAGTTACTAAAATTATCTTTTGAATTAGAAGCCAAAGGTATGAGTGAAAAATACGCTAATCAATGTATGGCGGTATTTTGTCATTATGAGCATGCGAACCATTTACATCACCAAGATGAAGAACAAGCACTATTTCCCTTATTAGTCGGAAAGTCAGCTTTGTTTGATGGCATGATTGAGCGATTAATGTTGGATCATGAAGAAATTGAAGCCGCGTGGATTGCTTTAGCCACGCAACTTAAAAACCCAGAATCGATAACCGATTTTGCAGCACTAAAAATATTAGCATTTGCTTTTGAGAAAATCCAACGTGAACATTTAACGCGTGAAGATGAAGATTTCTCACCTTTAGTAAAAGCTGAATTAACCGATAAGCAACGTGCAGAAGTAGGCGCTAAGATGGCTGAATTAAGGCATGTAGCAGTTAGTTAAATAAAATTTCGTAAGGTCTCATTATTTTGCAAAAAATATCGTCATCCCCGAGGTTTTTATCGGGGATCTATTATTGCAATATAGATTCCTGCTAACAGCATGCAGAAATGACGAGCTAGGTATTTCTGAGTACTTGCAAGTCATGAGAAGTTACAAACTTTTGTACAAAAGAAATATCAATTTTGATGGAGAAGACCATGCAAATTAAAAAAATAGCGTTAGCAGTATTAATGACAACATTAATTACTGGCCCAGTTTATGCGAGTGAAAAAAAACAGCACCATAGCAAACATTCATCAAAAAATATGACTAATTTTGGGCCAGGTGATCATTATGCGCATAGCATGAAAGTGAACCCAGCCAAGTTTATTAAAGTGGATGATATTAGCCATGCAGCAGATGAAATTCCCGGGCCTTTAAAGCGTAATGTAGCAAAGCATGTGGAAATTAACTTACGTGCTGTTGAAGTCGTCGGTGAAATTGCAAAAGGCATTTCATATCATTACTGGACCTTTAATAAAACGGTTCCCGGACCTTTTTTAAGAGTACGCGAAGGCGATACAGTTGAGCTAAATTTACATAATGAAAAAAATAGTACACATGCACATGGGATTGATCTGCATGCGGTAACAGGGCCTGGTGGCGGTTTAGCGGTTACTAAAGTAGAGCCGGGCGATTCTAAAACACTTAATTTTAAAGCAACAACCGCGGGTCTTTATGTTTACCATTGCGCAGCAGGCAATGCGGCAACACATATTGCTAATGGCATGTATGGCATGATTTTAGTTGAGCCTAAACAAGGCTTATCCAAAGTAGATCATGAATTCTATGTGATGCAAGGCGAGCTATATACCAAAGGACGCTTAGGTAAAAAAGGCTTTCAAAAATTTGATAGCTATAAAATGATTAATGAACGCCCTGAATATATTGTATTTAATGGCCGTACTGGTGCTTTAGTTGAAGATGGACAGTTGCAAGCTAAAGTGGGCGATAAAGTACGTTTATTCGTCGGTAATGCCGGTGTGTCTAAAATCTCTTCATTTCATGTGATTGGCGAGATATTTGATACGGTTTACCCAGAAGCTGCATTAAGTAACCCGCTTAAAAACGTACAAACAACGTTAGTTCCAGCGGGTGGAGCAACAATGCTTGAATTTAAAGTCGATTACCCTGGGAATTATGTTTTAGTTGATCATGCCTTAACTCGTATTGATCGTGGTGCATGGGGTATTCTGAAGGTCACAGGAAAAGAGGATCATAAGCTTTATCACGGTGATTCCTCAAGTAAAATGGATTCAGCAAAAGACAGCCATACACAACATTAATTATTTTTAACTTATTTTTTTATTAACGGAGATTTAAAATTGGAACTACAACATAAAGCCACCAGTCTTTGGGGGAATTTCTTCAAGGTGAATATGGTACAAATTCGTACCTTCCATATGACTTGGTTTGCCTTCTTTTCTGCATTTTTTGCGTGGTTTGGTATTGCACCAATGATGGTGGTGATACGTGAAGAAATGCATTTAACCAAAGACCAAGTCGGTTGGACGATTATTGCATCCGTTGCAGCGACGGTTTTTGCGCGATTTTTTATAGGCTGGCTTTGTGATCGCATTGGACCAAGATTGGCTTATACTTATTTATTACTTTTTGGTGCAATACCCGTTGCGGGTATCGGGCTAGCTGATAGCTTTGAAAGCTTTTTAGTTTTTAGATTATTAATTGGTATTATTGGTGCTTCGTTTGTTATCACGCAATACCATACCTCGGTTATGTTTGCACCGAATGTCGTTGGTCAAGCCAATGCAACCAGTGCAGGTTGGGGTAATTTAGGGGGTGGTGTTACGCAAATGGTTATGCCACTTATGTTTTCTGCGTTTGTTATTGGTTTTGGTTTTACCGATGCTGAAGCATGGCGTGCATCAATGGTGGTAGTAGGAACAGTAATTTTCTTTACAGGGATTGCTTATTTTTTCCTTACTCAAGATGCACCAGATGGCAACTTTAAAGAATTGCGTGAAAAAGGAATGTTGCCAGAGAAAAAGGAAGTCACTGGCACTTATTTCCAAGCAATGAAAGATTACCGTATTTGGATATTATTCATTATTTATGGCTCTTGTTTTGGTATCGAATTAACCGTTAATAACGTTGCGGCACTTTATTTCTTTGATTATTTCCATGTTGACATGGTGACAGCAGGGTTGATTGCCGCTTGTTTTGGTTTGATGAATATTTTTGCACGTACGCTAGGTGGAATTTTTGCTGATAACTGTGCTTCTTTATGGGGTTTGAGAGGACGTAGTTACTGGTTGTTTATTGTGTTATTAGCTGAAGGTTTTGCACTCATGTTATTTTCACAAATGAGTGTTTTATTTTTAGCAATTCCTACTTTAATTATTTTTTCTTTATGTACTCAAATGGCTGAAGGAGCTACATACTCTGTCGTGCCTTTTATGAATAAAAAAGCATTAGGCGCTGTTTCTGGTGTTGTTGGCGCGGGTGGAAATGCCGGTGCTGTGGCTGCAGGATTTTTATTTAAAGGGTCTATGGAGTGGAATGATGTGTTTTTTGTGATTGGTGTCGTGGTTGCTATTGCATCATTTTTAACTTTCTTTTTGAAATTTACACCAGAGCAAGAAAGAGAAGAAAGAATTGCTTTTGAAACAGCGCATATGGAAGTGTTGCAAGCAAAAGCAGCCGAAGCTCATGCAGCGGTTGCAAAATCTCAGAAGATTATTGATGAGGCTTAACATTAGTGCTTATTAGCACAATTAGGTTTTCTTAAAATAAAAGCCCTATACGTTTTATAATGTATAGGGCTTTTTTTGTTTAAACAGGTTTGTATACTCATCACACTTGAAGATGCAGTTTTTTCGACCGTCATCCCCGCATGCTTTTAGCGGGGATCTACTTAAAATACTAGGCTCCCACTAAAAGCATGCGGAAGTGACGAAAAGTGGAATCTCGGCATCTTCAAGTAACTTGGGTATAGATTAAACAAAAAATTAACGAATAGCATTTTATAGATTAACTATGACAACTCCTGAAAGATTATTAAAAAAATTCCATAAGCTTAATAGCCAAGAAAAAGAAATTTTGACAGTATTAGCGGCTATTCATGTGCCGATAGGGCAGGAGCGGTTTAAAGGAGTTTTAAAAGGCTTGAGAAATGTAGAGCAGGCGCTCTTTACAGGTATAGATAAAAATCTAAGGCTGGAATTAGATAGATTAGGGATGATAGAGCTAACGCGAGAAGGCTGGCGTTGTGCTGAAAGTCTTCGAGAGCCGTTAATGAAAATAGCATCGGTTCAGCATCAAGAACTACTGCTAGAAATAATGCAGCATGCTAATAATTATACTGAATATATTGCGGTTAATTTAGAATTGGTTTTTTTAATTCGTCAATTGCGCTTGGCTTTTTATTTGGATGATTTAGAAAAGTTTTCTGAAGTTTTTAATCGCATTGCCAGCCATTCGCCCACTCAGTTTGTAGCAGTAATGGATATTCTGGCCTTTGCAGATTTTGATGCAGACTATTTTAATACGCGTTCTATCGGCCTTAAATTATTAATGTTAAGTATTTATGTTGGAGAGCAGATATTTAGCACAGCAAATATAAGTGATTATGCTCAACGACTTAAAGAAGCAATGGATGCGATTAAAGACGACCACTTCGAGTATTATCAAAACACACTAGAGATCTATTTAGAATATCATTTAATACAGGGAAATTTAGACACGATTGCCGCCAATAGAAAGGATTGCGCTTCCACAGCCAGAGCTGAGTGTATTCAAGCTAGCTATTATTTTTTGAGTGGTAATAATGATCAAGCGGTCGCGGCATATCAAGCGACGATTGCCGCGATGAAAAAAAATACCCGAAAACGTAATGTCGCTTTACCCGGTATTCATAGTTACTTTTTTCATTTAGCGCTATTTAAAACCCTAGAGGCTGAAAATATTGCATTGCTAAAATCACAAATACAAATATTAGCTAAAGGCGGTGGAGATGGTTTTTTTGCACTTAATCGTTGCTTGAATGGAGGCGTTGATTTTTATCAAGGAAGAATCAATGTTATGGACACTTATTACTATAAGCATGCATTGACAAAAGATTATGAGCAGTTATTTTATTTATTACTGCTTTATTGGCTTGATTTAAGTGATGAAATTGAACCTATTTCAATCACTGCTTTATCCATTTTTTGCCACAAATCAGAGCAAAATGGTAATCAACTGTATGCCGGGTTGAGCGCTAACTTACTCGTCAAATTACAGCCAAACGATAAGAAAATCGTAAAGACTGCCGCAAGCTATCAAGGGGCTAGTTTTTTACATTTAATAGATTTTTTGCCACGTGTGGAACGTTGGGAAAAAGCCTTGCAAGCATTAAGCCTTCTTAATACAACTGAAAAAATCGCACATAAATCAGCTGCACGTTTGATCTGGTTATTGTCGATTCATACTCACGGAGATATTAGCTTAGAACCACGAGAGCAAAAATTAGGCAAATCAGGTAAGTGGTCTAAAGGACGGGCAGTCTCCTTAAAGCGTTTATCTAACGAACCTGAAACGGTGGAAAGCCTAACCGAGCAAGACAGAAGCATGTGTGGCAGAATTGAGGTAGATCGAGATTACTATTATGGTTATAACAATGATGACTATACGGCGGGTGAAGAGGTTTTATTGCAAGCTGAAGGGCATCCACATATTTATTGGGCAGATGCGAATCAGTATATTACCCCAATTACGATTAAGAAGGCAGAACCTCAGCTTTTGGTGCAGAAAAAAGACGATAATTTACTGATCTCTTTATATCCTGATATTAGTGGTCAGGGCAATATCATGCTGGATCGTACCGCTGACAATGAACTACTGATTTATTCAATTAACGAACAGCATCAACACGTGTCGGATATTTTAGGTGCTAAAGGCTTACTGGTTCCTAAAAGTGCTAAACAGCAAGTCATCGATTCAATTGCGACGATTTCATCAACACTCACCGTACAGTCTGATTTAGGTGGTTTGGCGCAAAATATTGACAGTGTAATCACCGATTCACGCTTACATTTACACTTATTACCCGCAGATGAAGGCATACAAATTGATGCCTTTGTGCAACCGTTTAATAATACCGGACCTATTTATAAACCGGCATCTGGTGGCTTAACTGTTTTAGCTGAGATAGATGATAAGCAAGTCCAAACAGAACGTGATTTTGATTTAGAACAACAGTATTTAGAACAGTTACAAGCGCAATGCACTGAACTCTATTCGACAAAAGATTGTAAATGGGATTTAAGCGAGCCAGAAAATGCATTGAATGCCTTAATGCAACTGCAAGATTTGGGTGATTTTGCTGTTTTAGAGTGGCCGAAAGGACAGCGAATAAAAGTCACGCGAGAGTTAAACCTTGTTGATGCACATTTTTCGGTACGCAAAGAAAAAGATTGGTTTAGCGTAGAAGGTGAATTAAAAGTTAGTGACGACGAAGTTTACGATATGCAACGTTTAATTAATTTATTAAACGCAAGTACGGGACGATTTCTTAAATTAGATAACGGTCAATTTGTTACTTTAACCAATGAACTACGCCAGCGCTTGGATGATATTTCTGGCTTAGGTGAGCAAGACGGTAGTAGCGTTCGATTTCATTCTTTAGCCGCCCCAGCATTGAACGAAGCACTAGAGGGAATGGAGGTTGATGCAAGTCAGCAGTGGACAGATCAGCTTAAAAAACTCACCACCATGACGGACTTAAATCCCGAATTACCGACTACTTTACAAGGTGAGTTAAGAGATTACCAGTTAGAAGGCTTTCAATGGATGGCGCGATTAGCGCACTGGGGCGCAGGTGCCTGTTTAGCGGATGATATGGGCTTAGGTAAAACCATTCAATCCTTAGCTTTATTGTTACAGCGTGCACCAACAGGCCCTGCATTAATTTTAGCACCCACTTCCGTATGTATGAACTGGCTAGAAGAAGCGCAAAAATTTGCTCCCACGTTAAATATTAGTCATTTCGGCACAGGTGATCGCCAAAAAATTATTGATGAGGCGGATGCGTTTGATGTCATAGTCTGTAGTTACGGACTATTACAAACAGAATCTGAGCTATTAATTAGTAAGCAGTGGCACACAATTATTGCTGATGAAGCGCAAGCACTTAAAAATGGCGCAACCAAACGCTCTAAAGCTGCAATGGCATTGCGGGGTGATTTTAAAATGGTGACCACAGGCACACCGATTGAAAATCATTTAGGTGAGCTGTGGAATTTATTTAATTTTATCAATCCAGGCTTATTAGGCTCACTGAAAAAATTTAATGAGCGTTATGCACAAGCGATTGAAAATGATAAAGACCATGCAACACAGCTACGTCTGAAAAAGTTATTACGTCCTTTTATATTACGCCGCCTAAAAACCGATGTACTCAAAGAATTACCCTCAAAAACTGAAATTACCTTACATGTGGAATTAAGCACGGAAGAGCGTACTTTTTATGAGGCACTTAGACGTAATGCGATGGAAAATATGCTAAAAGCGCAACAAGAAGGAGGCGCACAAGCCGGCGCGCAGCACCTTCAAGTGCTCGCTGAAATTATGAAACTACGTCGCGCTTGTTGCCACCCTAAATTAGTCATTGCAGATAGTCCTTTAGGTAGCTCCAAATTACAGGCGTTTGAAGAGTTAGTGGATGAATTAATCGCAAATCGGCATAAAGTATTGGTTTTTAGCCAATTTGTTGGCCATTTAGCGATTATTAAAGAATTGCTCGATAAAAAATCGATTAGCTATCAATATTTAGATGGTAGTACTTCGGTAGCAAAACGTAAAAAAGCGGTTAATTCGTTTCAAGGCGGCGAGGGTGATGTGTTTTTAATTAGCTTAAAAGCAGGCGGTTCGGGTTTAAATTTAACTGCTGCCGATTATGTTATCCATATGGATCCGTGGTGGAACCCTGCAGTAGAAGATCAGGCATCTGATCGGGCGCACAGAATGGGGCAAAAGCGTCCTGTGACCATTTATCGTTTAGTCGCTAAAGACACCATAGAAGATAAAATTGTTGATTTACATGCGCATAAGCGCGATTTAGCGAGTAGCTTGTTAGAAGGTGGTGAAGTGAGCGGCAAAATGTCCGTAGGCGATATGATGGAATTAATAAAAGAATCAGCTGAGTAAGATTAAATCATGAATACTGAAAGTTTAGCCGGCATTTTTAAAGCCTTATCGGAGCCCATTCGCCTAAGGATACTGTATTTATTACTCGAAAAAGGAGAACTGTGTGTTTGTGATTTAATGGGCACTTTAGAGCTTTCGCAAAGTGTTACTTCGCGTCACCTTGCTTATTTACGTAATCATAATATCGTTAAAGCAAAGCGTGTGGGGGTATGGATGTACTACCAACTAACGGAAAACACACAGTCAGAGTTACTTGCCCTCAGTGATTTTATTAAATTAAGTATTCATGATTGCAACATGATAAAAGCGGATCTAGCAAAGCTTACTGGCAATCAATGCTGTGATTAATATAGACTCTTTTCTGCATTATTCACTCATGTTAAAAATAGTTAGTGAGGCTTAATAAAATTTGTTTTGATGTGGCTACTATTAACTGATATATTTGCTTAAGCGTATATACAGATATGGGGAAAATTATGACAATTAAAATAGGGTTTAATGGCTTTGGTCGCATGGGTCGATTAGCCTTCAGAGCAGCATGGGGTTGGCCTGATTTTGAAATCGTACATATTAATGAAATAGCGGGTGATGCTGCAACCGCGGCACATCTGTTAAATTTTGATTCAGTGCATGGTCGCTATCAGCATGATGTGCAAAGCGATCAGCAGAGCTTAATCATTAATAATAAACAAGTGAGCTATTCGCAAAATGAAGCTATTTCAGCAACCGCATGGCGCGATTTAGGTGTTGATATTGTGGTGGAATGTACGGGGCAATTTAAATCTAAAGAGGCATTAGCGCCTTATTTTGAACAAGGTGTAAAAAAAGTCGTGGTTTCTGCACCCATTAAAGATGGCACATTGAATATTGTGATGGGTGTGAATGATGCGCTATATGATGCTGATCAACACGACATAGTCACCGCCGCTTCTTGCACCACAAATTGTATTGCACCGGTAATAAAAGTGATTCATGAAACCTTTGGTATAAAGCATGGCTCGATAACAACCATGCACGATATAACCAATACGCAGAGTTTATTGGATGAATATCATAAAGATTTACGTCGTGCGCGTGCAAGTGGCTTGTCATTGATTCCGACATCAACGGGCTCAGCAACAGCCATCACCGAAATTTTCCCTGAGTTAACCGGTAAATTAAATGGCATAGCGGTACGTGTGCCACTTGCGAATGCTTCTTTAACGGATTGTGTATTTGAAGTGGAAAATCCGGTCTCTAAAGAAGAAGTGAATGTGGCCTTGGAAAAATCGTCTAAAGGTGAATTAAAAGGTATTTTAGGTTTTGAGCAGCGCCCGCTGGTTTCTGCTGATTACACCAATGACCAACATTCCAGCACCATCGATGCAATGTCCACAATGGTTATTAATGGCACGCAAGTGAAGCTACTGGCTTGGTATGATAATGAAATAGGCTATGTACACCGTATGATGGAATTGGTTAGGAAAGTGGCGCTGGGATTAGAATAAATCGCTATGAGAACCCAGTCTAGCGAGTTGTAATTCACCTGAATTAATTTTGTAAATTAGAAGTAGGTCAGGTTTTATATGGCATTCACGAAACTTAGACCAATTACCTGATAACTCATGATCTTTGTAGTGTTTATTTAAAGCTGATTCTTTTTCTAAAGTTGAAATAACGTCAAATATTATTTTAAGATCAGGTAATGACGCATTTCTGACTTTTTTGAAGTCTTTTTTAAATTGGCTGGAATAGATAATGCTAAGCATTTTTAATGGGACTGAAGGTCATCAAATAATGCTCTAGTATTTGCGACTTTATGGCCATTACCTTTATTGAGCTCTTCAATCGCTTGCATTGTCAGTTGATTAGGCTGTTTTACTTTTAGTTCAAATGGAATACCACCATAGTTGATAACGGCCTTAGCAAATAACTTGATTGCTTGGGAGGGGCTTAGTCCTATTTCATCACAAATATGAGTAAACTCTGTTTTTAGCGTGGGATCAATACGAGTACTAATGATGTCTGTTTTCATTATTAAAGCTCCATGACTGTTAGACAATAATGGATTATTGTAATTCAAATAGTGCTTTTTGTATGCGCAAAACTAGCTTTTTGTTATGCAAAACTAATAAATTAGGATACTTAATAAATAAGATGAAACCAGCCATACGCCAGTACGCCGTCATTACAGCAAATTATTGGGCATTTACACTAACAGATGGTGCCTTACGCATGTTAGTTGTACTGTACTTTCATCAATTAGGATATAGCCCTTTAGAGATTGCGAGTTTATTTTTACTGTATGAATTTTGTGGTGTGATTACTAATTTAATAGGCGGGTGGTTAGCTGCACATATCGGCTTAAATAAAGCGATGCATTTAGGCTTAGCATTACAAATAGTCGCACTTTGCATGATGTTAGTTGAGCCCGAGCAGCTCACTATTTTATATGTCATGATGGCTCAAGCTGTTTCAGGTATTGCAAAAGACCTGAATAAAATGAGCGCCAAAAGTAGCATCAAACTTTTAGTGCCCAACGATGCGCAAGGAAAATTATACCAATGGATAGCCTTATTAACGGGATCTAAAAATACCTTAAAAGGTATCGGTTTTTTCTTAGGTGGGGTTTTATTAAGCCAATTCGGTTTTAGCGCCGCAATAAGCGGCATGACAGTGGCTTTAGCGCTTGTTTTATTAGTGAGCCTTAGTTTGTTAAGAGAGGATTTAGGTAAAGCGACTTTTAAACCTAAATTCACCGACATTTTTTCCAAAAGCGAAGCCGTTAACCGCTTATCAGCCGCACGATTATTCTTATTTGGTGCGCGTGATATTTGGTTCGTCATCGCACTCCCTGTTTTTTTACAAGAACAACTGCAATGGCAACATACGAGTGTGGGGGCCTTCCTAGCTAGCTGGGTTATTGCCTACGGTTTTATCCAAGCACTTGCCCCGAAAATAACAGGCTTACAAAAAGGCAAAATCCCCGATGGTCAAACCGCTAGCTTTTGGGCCTTAGCTTTATTTATTGCGACAATGTTGATAACAGGCTTATTAGTATTAGACTGGCAAGTTGAAGAAGCATTAACCTTTGGATTATTTGTTTTTGGCGCTCTGTTTGCGATTAACTCCTCGGTACACTCTTATCTAATAGTCGCTTATGCGCAAGAAGACGGTGTTTCTTTGGATGTTGGGTTTTACTACATGGCAAATGCGCTAGGGCGATTAATCGGTACCCTGTTGTCAGGTTGGATTTATCAAAGCTTTGGTTTGGCTGCTTGTTTGTTAAGTACAGCTACTTTTATTTTGATTGCAATGCTTATCTCGAATAGATTACCTAGGCATTCTGTGGTGAAATAAGCTTATATAAAGTAAGTAAGTAAGTAAGTAAGTAAGTAAGTAAGGTAGGAGCTGAAACGTTGGTTGAAACCTATATTGGTTAAAACAAGAGAATAAAGTATTACCCGCTGATGCCTATTCAGTATTTGAGAAATTAATAGGTTTACAATTAATATCCTCAAATGATACGGAAGAGTGGCAACGAATCATAGGTATGAGAAACGCAATAGTGTATTATTATTTAAACCTATATGAAAAAGTTATAAAGGTATCGTTGCCAATAAAATGTACCGTAAATCACCGATGTTTTCTTAAAAAATAAGTGATGAATTAGACACTTAATATTCGCATAATATATGATAAATGTAACCAAAACATATTTACCAGACAAAGAAAAATATAAACGGTATGTAGATGAAATTTATGAAAATGGTTGGATAACTAATAATGGCCCACTCGTTAGGCGGTTAGAAAAACGACTAGCTGAATATTTAGGTGTTAAAAATATAGTTTTAGTATCGAGTGGTACAGTGGCATTGGAAATAGCCTATAGGACGTTAGGAATTAAAGGTTATGTTATCACCACGCCTTTTAGTTTTGTTGCAACAACGAGTTCTCTTGTGACTAATGGTTTAAAGCCAATTTTTGCAGATATAAGTCCGAAAACATTAAATATAGATCCTAAAAATATTACGCAAGCAATCACAAAAAATACTAGTGCCATTGTTCCGGTGCATATATTTGGTAATGCGTGTGAAATAGATGAAATTACTGAGATTGCAAAACAAAATAATTTAAAAGTAATTTACGATGCAGCGCATGCTTTTGGTGTCAAATACAAAGGAAAAAGTATTTTAAATTCTGGTGATATTTCCACACTTAGCTTTCATGCGACTAAGCTATTTCATACTATAGAAGGGGGGGCATTGATTATTAATGATGACTCGCTTGTAGAAAAGGCACGCTACTTAATAAATTTTGGTATAGAAAATAGAGAGTCAATTCCAGAACTAGGAACTAATGCCAAAATGAATGAATTTGAAGCAGCAATGGGGTTGTGTGTGCTTGATGATATAGACCAGGTGATTCAAAAAAGAAAAATTATTTACAGAGGGTATGAGCAAGAGCTAGAAGGAGTAATTGATTTTCAAGAAAAGAATAAAACAGCCACCTTAAATTATGGATACTTTCCGATTATTATGAAAGATGAGGTTCAGCTACTAAAAGTAGAAGAAAAGTTAAAACAGAAAAATATCTTTCCAAGGCGGTATTTTTACCCTTCATTAGATACCTTGAATTATATTGAGCCTAAGCAATATATGCCTATATCAAGGAATATTTCTGCCCGAATTTTGTGCCTACCTTGTTATCCAAATTTGCAAATTAGCAATCTACAGACAATCATTAATGTAATTAAAAATGCTTTATGAAAGTTGCAATTATGCAGCCTTATTTTTTGCCATATATTGGGTATTTTCAGCTTGTTAGTTACGTAGATAAATGGGTTATTTTTGATGATACTCAGTATATTTCAAAAGGTTGGATCAATAGAAATAGAATTCTTCACCCTGATGTACATAAAGAATGGCAATATTTTTCGGTTCCGTTAAAAAAACATTCACGAGAATGTAGTATTAACGACATTGAGATTAATGATAGTCTTAAATGGAAGGGTGAATTTCTGGGAAAATTGACAACCTATAAGAAAAAAGCACCATTCTATTTGGACGTGATGGAATTTGTTGAAGACAGTATTAAATTTAATAGTTCTTCACTGTCTGAACTAATCGTACATACACTTAAAAGGTCATGTGATTACCTAGAGATTCCATTTCAATATTCGATATTTTCGGAAATGGGAATTAATACTGATAATATCCAGCATGCTGGACAGTGGGCGTTAGAAATAGCTGATGCCATGAATGCTGATGAATATGTAAACCCGTCAGGTGGGCATACTATATTTAATGAGAAGGAATTCTCAGAAAAAAATATAGAACTTCGATTTCTCAAACCAAATTTAACTCCCTATGTCCAGCGTAGAGGTTCTTTTGTTCCCGGCTTATCAATTATTGATGTAATGATGTGGAATGATAAAGACAAGATACGTGAAATGCTTAAAGATTATGAGATATTGGCGCACTCGGAATTGGTGGCAGGTGCTGGGATATCAATATGATAAAAAAAATCCCTGAATCACAATATAACTGTGTTCGACCGATACAATATACAAGTTCTGCTCGAGAGGCTTTTAGAGTTATTTTGGAAAATCTAAGTTTTAGCAGTGGACAAAAGCTATTGCTACCAGCTTATATTGGTATTACGGATCGTGAAGGATCTGGCGTGCTTGACCCCGTAGAGAAAACAAAGACTCCGTATGAATTTTATGCTCTTAATAGACAACTCAGCGCTATAAAAGAGGACCTATATGAGCGTATTAGGAGCGAGAACTACGGAGCTTTGCTTGTAATACACTACTTCGGGTTTTGTCAGAACAACATGCAAGAGATCGTCAATCTGTGCCACAAACATAAGGTGCTACTAATAGAAGATTGTGCACATACCATGCTGAGCGAAACTGAAAATGGCGAACTAGGAAAGTTAGGCGATTTTTCTTTTTATTCAATTCATAAGTTTTTAGCAACAAAAGACGGTGGTTGTTTATGTGTGAATAATAAAAGCTATGAGAGTCTATTGCATTTTCCAGCACGTGCTCAACCTCAGATGGAAACACTTGATATGCTAGCGCGAGCTGATCTTGGTGCAGTGCGTGAAAGTCGTAGATCTAACTATCTTTACCTTATGAAACTCATTAAGAACTATCCGGGTATAGATATTATGTACCCTGACTTACCGCAAGGTATTGCACCTCACAACCTTCCCATTCTTGTGAAAGGTGGACAGCGAGAGTCAGTGTATTTTAAATTGATTGAACGTGGCGTCCCAGTGATTGCCTTGTACTACAGAATGATTAATTCAATTAAAGATAAAGGTTACGACGATTCGCTATACGTATCAGAGAATATTTTAAATTTTCCTATACATCAAGATATTCAGAAAAGTAATTTAGATGTTATTGCACAAAGGTTAAAGGAATCACTGAAGGTATGAGTGAACTTAAGCCTATCGGTGGTTTTTTTGAGCTGGAAGTCCCTCCATTAGGTCCTGGATACCATCCGAATGCGTTAGCCCTTACTAATGGGCGCGCCTGTATAAGGTGGATTTTAGAGAGGGAAAAGCCTTTACGTATCTATATTCCTTTTTATACTTGTTATGCCCTTTATGAACCCATGGAAAAAATGGGGATAGAAGTCATCTTTTATTCCATTGATGAAGCACTTGACCCTGTGAATTTGCCAGAACCTATGGCGGGAGAATTACTAGTTTTAGTTAATTATTTCGGACTAAAAAATAGACTGGCGGACCATCTAGATCAGAGGTTCGGGAGGCGAGTGGTTATTGATGATACGCAACGTTTCTTTCATCGAGGCTATCAGTATGCTTTTTCATTCACATCGGCAAGAAAATATTTTGGAGTGCCTGATGGTGCTTACCTTTATGGTGCGGACAGAGAAGGACAAAAAATAGATCGTAATATGGATATTTCAGTGAGTCATAATATAAAAAGACTTTCGGGAAATCAGAGCGAGGCATATCGAGATTATTTAAATTATGAGGAATCATTAGGCGATGAATTGAAAATGATGTCTCTTTTTTCTGAGCATTTATTATCTGGGGTGGATTACGAAGCGGTTGCTCAAAGACGAATTAGCAATTTTAACTTTCTTCATGAAGGTCTGAAGAGATACAATAATTTGACGATCATTCCTACAGAGACAGAAGTTCCTTTTAGTTACCCGTTTTTGCCTGATTGTACTTTTGATAAAGTGTACTTTCATAAACACAAAATTTATATTCCTACTTTATGGCCAGATGTATTAGAAAGAGATATTGATGGTTTTGAACAAGAAAAAGATATTGCACAAAGGTTATTACCATTACCTATAGATCAACGGTATGCAAGAGAAGATATGGAAAGAATAGTTAATTTTATTACTGGAATGATGCAATGATGCAGCAATCAGATTATTGGGCAGAATTTTGGAAAAGCTATGGTAAAGAGGCGTCAACAAAGGATGAGCAAACCCAAGTTTTGCGAACCTTTAATAAGGAGCCTATCAGTAAAACACTTTGGAAATTCACATTGCAAGGCATAGAGAGGCAAATTGCCCCACGTTCTGATGACACCATGTTAGAGTTATGTTGTGGTAATGGGCTGATCTCTCGGTATTTTTCTCCAAAAGTTCATACAGTTACTTCAGTAGATATTTCTGACGATTTACTTCGATCCATAGATTGCTTGGAATATCCCAATATTAAATTGGTATCGTCAGATATTCGCGAACTTAATTATGAAGATTGTAGCTTTAGTAAAGTAATCATTTATGCTGGGATTCAATATCTAACATTGGCAGAAACCACGAAGCTTTTTGAACGGGTATATCGGTGGCTAAAACCGGGAGGAATTTTTTTTATAGGGGATATTCCAAATAATGACAAACGCTGGATTTTCTATAATACACCTGAAAGACAAGTCGTTTATTTTCAAAATTTAAAGGAAGGAAAAGACGTTGTGGGTACTTGGTTTTCTCCCGATTTCTTTGAAAAACTTAGTGAGTTTGTGGGGTTTAGTAGCTCGGATATAATCCCTCAACACACAGATTTGATATATTCAAGCTTTCGATACGATTATAAAATAAAAAAATAAAAATGAGCAAACCAGAGACAATTACATATATAGCGGGTGTGGCCAGAAGCGGGACAAGCTGGTTAGGTCAACTATTTGATAGCTCACCACATGTTCGATTCAGCTTTCAACCACTTTTTTCATATGAATTCAAAAATAGAGTAAATGAAGATTCGTCTTCAGATGAATTCAGGAGGTTAATGGATGATATTTATAATACCAAATCGTCTTTTTTAAACCAGAATGATAAGCGAGATAGTGGAGAATATTCGGTATTTGAAAAAGAGAGTGCCACACCACATCTGGTTTTTAAGGAAAATCGCTACCAAAATCTCATCGAACCTATGATGCGAAAGTGCCTAGAAGTAAAATTAGTGGCTATTATTCGTAATCCGAATGCAGTGCTTAATTCATGGATGAAAAATCCTAAAGAGTTCCCGCCTGAATCATACCCTTTGACAGAATGGCGATATGGGGATTGCAAAAATGAGGGGCATGAAGATTTTTTTGGGTATTATAAATGGAAAGAAGTGACGAATTTATATCTCGATTTATATGATAAATGGCCAGACAGAGTCTATGTTTTACGGTATGAGGGTTTGGTTGAATCACCTCAGGAAACTGTAAAGGAATTGTTTGCCTTTTGTGGGGTCGATGAGAATGAACAAACGAATCATTTTATCCGGAGAAGCTCTAGTTCGCATACTGATTCCCTGTATTCTGTATTTAAAGATAAAAGAGTCATAAGTCAGTGGAGGCATGAATTGGATCCATATATAACAACAGAGATTGCTCATGATCTTGTTGGAACACGACTGGAACGATTCATTTTATAATTGTAGGTAAGCTGAAATTTTTAAGCACTTAATGCTAGAAAAATACAGCTAGGAAGTATTGATGAATGGTATTCATTTAAGATACCAAAATATGATGATGTGGATATATTAGTTATCTAAGGTAGTCTCGCACTTAATGCTTAACCATTACATTAAAGAGTATAAATATGAAGTTTAAAGAATCTGAATTAGCCCACCAATATTTAGATGGATTAACAGGAATTGAAATTGGAGCTTCTGCACATAACCCATTTGGATTAGATACAAAAAATGTAGATTACACCAAAGAGATAGATGTATATAAGCAATCTCAAATAGATCTTTGTGGCGAGAGTTCAGAAGTGGATATTGTATCACCTGGAGATGAATTACCATTAGTAAATGAAGAGGTCGATTTTGTAATATCCTCTCATGCTGTTGAACATTTTTTTGATCCGATTAAAGCTATAAATGAATGGTTAAGAATATCAAAAAAATATGTTTTTATGATAATTCCTCATAAAGAACGTACTTTTGATAAAGACAGGAAATTAACAACACCGGAAGAATTAAAGTTACGAAATAAGAAAGTATACTCACAAGAAGACATTAATAACCCTGAAAATATATATTTTAATGGAGTATCTGGTCCATACGGGCATTGGAATGTTTGGGATACTCAATCATTTCTAGACCTATGTGAGCAAGAAAATTGGCATGTTGTTGAGCTTCAGGATGTTGATGACAAGGTAGGTAACGGTTTTACTGTTGTTTTATCTAAAATTAGAAAAGTTAAAAGTTTACAATTAAAATTATCAAACCCCTATTATATATTTGCACCAGGGTATACGGATACCTCATCAGGCGTTAGGGCATTGCATTATCTTTGCCATGCATTGAACTTATCCGGGCAAGAAGCATACGTAACCTCAGATATTTTTAATGTAAAGAGTGCTATGGCATCAAATTTTCATAGTGACTTAAACAGGGAAGATCGGGTGAAGATAAATATTCACTTACGCACTCCAATTCTGAGTGGTGAGATATTTAATAATCACAAAGCGGCAAAACGTGAACCGATTGTTGTTTATCCTGAAACTGTGACTGGAAATCCGCTAAATGCAAATAGAGTGATTCGGTATATATTGAATACGCCTGCCTTTTTAGCTGGCGATTCTGTATATGATAAAAATGAACTTTTATTTGCATATAAACAAGAGTTTTTGCCTGATTATATGAAAGCAGAGCAATTACATATACCAGTGTGCGATTTATCTTTATTTAACCCATCCAACATACCTAGAAATGAAAGAAAAGGTAAGTATTTTTTTGTCAATAGATACTTGCAAGCAGGAGGCAAGTTACTTGAGGTAACAGAAGGGGCGACAGAGTTATCGTTCAGAAATCCACGTAGCCTAAGAGAGTTGTCAGAAATATTCAAGTCTGCAGAATTATTATACAGCTATGAACCTTCAGCTCTTTGTCGAGAAGCTATGTTATGTGGCTGCCCAGTTGTTTATTTGCCTAATACTATGCTTACATTTAATCCTGGAGCTGAAATTTATGGTAATGATGGCATTGCCTGGGGAGCGAGTGAAGAGCAAATTGAGCACGCTAAAGCTACAGTAGGAAAAGTTTATGTAACCTATAAACAGCTTGAAAAACTTTTTTGGGTGCAGTTAGAAGACTTTATATTAATAACTCAGGCTAATATTAAAAGAACTAATAAACAAGAGCTAGTTATTTCTGAGGTCGAAAGTGTAGAAAAACAGCCCAAAATTAGGAGTAAATTAAAAATTGGACTGTTATTGGTTGAGAATGTATCTTTACCATGCCCTGAAATTAGGTTAATTCGTGTTCTTGAGGAACTATCTGATTATGTTGAATATAAACTTATTAGTGAAAACAAGGGAAAGGATTCAATCTTTGCATATGAAGAGCATATTCAATGGTCTGATTTGATTATAGCGCAGCGTACTGCCCCGGGAGTTTTATCAGATTACTACTTAGAACTGGTGATGGCTTCAAAAAAACCAGTAATATATGAGACGGATGATTTGATAACTAAGCCGTTGCCAAAAGGGAATAAAGTAGCGGCATATATGAAAAGTATATCGCCAAGAGTCATTGATTTTATAGAGAATGTTGATGGATTTTCTGTATCTACTGAGCAACTATCTAAAGAGTTTATTGAGTATGGCAAGAGTATTGAAGTTCTCCCTAACTTAATTAATGATAAACTTTGGAAAGAAGTCCCTCCCACGAAAGTTTCTGATCAGATTGTTATTGCCTATGCTGGTACTGACACACACCAAGAAGATTTGAAGTTAATTGAACCTGCTTTGATAAAAATTTCTAGTAAATATAAAGGGAAGATATCTTTTATTTTTATGGGTTGTATAACAGAAAATTTATTAAGTTTAGATAATATGACCTTTATTCATGAATTAGATTATTCAGGCTATAGGAATAATATTCAGAGTGTTAATATAGATATTGCCCTTTCTCCTCTGCTTGATAATGAGTTTAATTTTTCTAAAAGTAATATTAAATGGATGGAGTATTCTCGGTCAGGTTTGGCAGGCGTGTATTCTAAGACACCTGCTTATGATAATGTTGTTAATAGTATAACGGGGTTAGTAGTTCGCGAGAATGAGAAAGAGTGGTTTGATGCAATTGAATTTTTAATTTTAAACCCTGAAAAAAGAATTGAAATAGCATTAGCAGCGCAGGCTGAAGTAAGAGATAATTATACGATTTCAGTATCTAAAAATAAGTATTTAGATGCTTGGAAAAAATTTGCAAATATAGATAAAAATAGTATTGATAAAAGTAGGGAAAAGTATTATTTTCGACAAAATCATAAAAGATATAAGCAATACCGGGAAGTTTATGTGTCCTCTCAAAGTGAAAAAGCGGCTTTAATAGAGGCTGAGGAAATAACAGCTAATGAACCTACTGTTCGATTTATTATGCAAGTAAATCAACAGAAATGGGAGTTGTTGGCCGATACTTTAGATAATTTATCTAGTCAAATAGATGGGCGTTGGGCATTAACAATTTTTGCTGATTTTTCTATTCCAGCAGGACTTGTTGAAAGTAGTGATGTTCTTGATTGGATTGTATTAAGTAAAGATGAGTTAAATTTTCATACTATTAATAAAAATATTATTAAATTTAATTCGCAATGGTTTATTTTTATAGCTCCCGGTGCACAGCTTGAGTCATATAGTGTTGCACATATAAAGAGATATATAAAACTAAAGAAAGAGTGGCAGTTTATTTATACTGATGAGGGGATGATTTCAGACGATGGCGGGCTACATTCCCCTAGCTTTAAACCTGATTTTAATTTAGATTTACTTCGATCTACACCATATATTGGGGATTTTTGCGTTGTTAGTAAAGCAGCAATTTTAAAAGTTGGTGGAGGCATTAGTGTTTATGACTTGTGTTTAAAAATTCTGGATCAATTCAATGAAATATCAATTGGGCATATTCCAGAAGTTTTAGTTCATTATCTAGATAGTTGTCAGTCTAAATTCAATAAAAAACAAGTGAAAGAGGTGTTATCTGCACATTTAAATCGCAATAATATTTCTGCTGTTATTCGCGAAGGTTTGAATGAAGGTAGTTTTTCTGTGCAGTATCCATTGAAGGAAATTCCATTAGTTTCTATTATTATTCCGATAAAAGATAATCTACCTATGTTGAAATCTTGCCTGGATAGTATTCTCGATAAAACATTATATAGTAATTACGAAATTATTATTGTTGATAACCAAAGTGTTAATAAAGAAACTAAAGAATATCTGTCGGGTTTAATTGGTATGAATTCTGATAAGTTGCAAGTGCTAAATTATTCAAAGCCATTTAATTTCTCAGCAATGAATAATTTAGCTGTTTCAAAGTCAAAAGGCGAATTCGTACTATTTTTAAATAATGATACTGAAATTATTCAGCCTGAATGGCTGGAAGAAATGCTTAGTCATGCAGTAAGGAGTGAGGTTGGGCTGGTAGGCGGGCGGTTGGTTTTTAATGAGGGGATGATTAACCATGCTGGAATGGTTTTGGGTGCAGGTAAGCAAGGAATCGCAGATTTTCCATTCTTTGGAATGAATATGAATGACATGGGCTATGACGGCCGGTTGCAAATGACGCAAAATTATTCTGCTGTAACTGCGTCATGCTGCCTAATGAAGAAAAGCGTTTATCAGCAAGTACTAGGGATGGATGAGAATAATTTTGGTATTTTATTTGGTGATATTGATTTATCTCTTAAAGTTAAAGAGTTAGGATTAAAAATAGTTTGGACACCTTTCGTAACAGTTTTTCATCATGGTGCTGTAACATTTTTGAATGAAAAGCATGATAAAAAAATAAGAGAGCAGATTAAGTGTGAGTCTAATAATATACTTGAAAAATGGCTGCCTCAGTTAGCCAATGATTCTGCTTATAATAGAAATTTATCATTAAAAACAGCTGGATTTAATGTGGATGCATCATTGAATTTGACTTGGAATGTTGATTTAGATGATAAACCTAAGATATATGCTTTTCCTGTTGATAGTTTCGGTGTCGGTCAGTATAGGGTAAGAGCCCCTTTGGCTGCTTTAACTAAGGCAGCTAAGATAGAAAGTAGTTTAGCAAATAATTTTTTTAATTTGATCTATCCAACGCCTTCAGAAATTGAGCGGATGAAACCAGATGTATTGCTTGGTCAGAATGCATTTCTTGATCATATGTTAACCCCTTGGAAAAGCTATGAAAAAGTAAAAAGTGCTTTTAAGGTTAGTGGGTTAGATGACTTGGTCTACATGTTACCGAATTACCATCCCAAAAAGGGAGTATGGCCGAACAATATACGTAGAAAAGTTAAAGAGCTTTTTCAAAGCTCAGATCGCGTAATTGTGGCTAATAATGCATTAGCAGAAGAGTTTAAAAAGTTAACCAGTACTGACATTATTGTTGTACCTAATTATTTGGAAAATTGGCGGTGGCAGTCTTTAAGTTTACCCGAGAAAAATACAACCAAAAAGATGCGGGTAGGATGGGCCGGAGGGCATGAGCATATTGCCGATTTACAATTTATCTTGCCTATTGTTAAAGCTTTACATAGAGAAGTTGACTGGGTTTTTATGGGGTTATCTCTAGAAGAATTTACGCCTTATATAAAAGAAATGCATGCTGGGGTTGAGTTTGATTTGTATCCTCAAAAATTAGCGGATTTAAACTTAGATTTAGCCATTGCGCCTCTGATGCACAATAAATTTAATGAGTGTAAAACAAATTTAAGGTTGCTTGAATTCGGGATAATGTCTTGGCCGATTGTCTGCTCGGATATTTTGCCATATCAAAATGCACCAGTTACTCGCGTTGCCAATAATACGAATGAATGGATTAGAGTGATTCGAGAAAAAATTAATGAGCCTGATGAATTATTAAAAGAAGGTGCGGAGTTGAGGCAATGGATTGTTGATAATTATATGTTGGATGATCATATAGATGAATGGATGACTGCTTTGTTACCTAATTAAATAATGAAAGTATGCTTTGTTAGGCGTTTTTTAGCGGAATTATGAGCTATTTTGACTATATTTTGACTATAGGGAACCTCGAAAAACCTCATCCGAAAAATGATAAAATAAAGCACTTCTAATTCCCCTAATTGAGTCCCTCTAAAATGATAAAAACAAGTTTGTTTGCAGCTGAAGAACGCGAAACTAAGTTGGATAAATTAGGTGATATTCTCCAAAAATTAGAAGAGCACGTTAACTTCCAAGCGTT
>Ga0209290_1000258_pt1 | contig 46504 bp, 33 predicted proteins | sample EN1Hudsemesocosm_2_FD_184632 | JGI IMG/M metagenome (GOLD analysis project Ga0209290, IMG submission 184632) | Methane-oxidizing microbial communities from mesocosms in the Hudson Canyon - EN10B Hudson Canyon (SPAdes) (version 2) | ecosystem: Environmental > Aquatic > Marine > Cold seeps... | reverse complement strand
CCTGCCATAAATCGATGCGCCCAATTATCTGTTGGCGTTGGTGCTACAAAAGTTTGAACATCGAGATTGACCTCCCAAAAATCCTTGACGCCTTTAGTCGACGTAAACCCATAGCGGTAAGATAAATCTATTTTCGAGCCGTCTTTCGTTTGACTCCCCGTTACAATCTGCCCTAGACTTACCTTCGAACCCAGAAAGTGCACAGTGGTATCTATCGGCAAACCATTAACAGCAATAAGCGCTTTAATTTTATCTGAGACTAACTCATCCGAAAAAGAATCATCATTGTATTCGTAGTAAAACTCTGTATTAAAAGCATTCAAAAACTCGTGACTGTAGCCGAAAAAAAGCTTGTCCCGTGAGTGAAGAAAACCAGTTTTTTCGATAGGCGCATCATGGTTTTGTTCAAACTTAGTACGCAGTCTCGCTGTTTTCCAGAGCTGAATGGACAGACCGTCACGCGAGTTAAATAACCTCGGATCTTTAAACCAGGCAACACCCGAATTGGTATCCCCCAATCGTTCATACTGAAAACCGGCCTCGATATAGTTTCCGAATAAATTGGGGTCGTACACGCCCAATGCCAATTGATTAACCCCACCGCCAGAGGATAATTTAACAATTGGAATTGTAGTCCATTTCTCGACCACCGTAATCACCAGACCGCTATCGTCCGCCTTCTCGAACAGCTGGAAGCTAACGGCCGAAAACAGTTGCGTACTTCTGATATTCTGCACACCCTGTTCTAGCTGCTCAGTAGATACTTGTTGCTTAGTTGTGAAGCCTAACTCTTTAAGTAAAACGTCTGTGCTTGTGCGTTCATTTCCGACAATGACAATCTCGGAAAACTTCAGGGTGTTATTCGCAAAAACGGCCCCCGTATACACGAAAATAAACAGCGCTATTAAGGGGAGGAAAAGCCTATTAGACACCATATCGACAGACCTATGACATTACATCAACTCAATGATGCGTAATTGAGATAAAAAGCCACTATAACCTTTACTCTGAACAGTTATAAGCGATTGAGTTAAATGTTATACAAAAAATAGAATTCGTGACGCTTACGTGATGAATACTTAGCTAAGACAATCATAGTTAGGCTTTTTAAGAAAAAAATACGCTAAATACGGCGAGATCTTAATTGACATTCATGCCCGAATTTTAATACTATAATTACTGTTCATACATACAGCGAAATGCCATTAAGGTGATAAAACAACTATGAAAATAAAACCATTATGTCTACTACATACAGTGATTCGCCCTACTGATAATGTTTTAGAGATACTACAGAATCGTCTTGCTTGCGGCTTTCCTAGCCCGGGTCATGATTATTTTGAGAATTCACCCAATATGGATGCACTGTTAAGTAAGCACCCTTCGGCCACTTTTCTGGCAAAAGCCCAAGGTGAATCAATGGTTGAACGGGGTATTATGGATGGCTCACTCTTAATCATTGACAGAGCACTTAAACCCACAAATATGTCGACCATTGTGGCGTCATTGAACGGTGAGCTGACCGTAAAAATTATAGATCTAAAACGAAAATTACTGCGCACAGCCGACCAAAAACCTATCCCCTTACCTGACGACATAAATCTGCTCTGTAAGGGTGTGGTGACTTTTTGCATCAGCCCTCAAGGTAAAACCTCTTTTGCATGTTAGCGCTGATTGGCTTTCAAGCCACTAGTGATTTTCTCAGTTTAAAAAAGTTACCCGCATGGATCAAACGGATTATCTTGGGTAAATTGTCGTAGGTAAATCTTCGTAGGTAAATCTTCGTAGGTAAACAATACGATTTTTTTCTCGTTAGCAGTAAGCAACATAGACCCACTGTTCTTGTTTAGGTTAAAAATCAGGCTTGCAGCGACTACATTATTCGACTATAAAATGAAGTACACAGAGCTTTATAAGGTAACCACTGCTTGTGTTTAACAACCTTGCGTTTAACATCAAAGGAGTAAGCATGGCTAAATACAATCAACTAACGCCAGAAGAACAATATATCCTTCTTGAAAAAGGCACTGAACGCCCTTTTACAGGACAGTACGATGATTTTTTTGAAGGAGGCACTTATCTATGCAAACAGTGCAATTCCCCCTTATACCGGTCGGAAGATAAATTTCCTTCGCATTGTGGCTGGCCAAGCTTTGATGATGAAATTGGTGGGGCGATTAAACATGAAGTTGATGCCGACGGACGACGCACAGAAATTCTCTGTACAAATTGCGGTGGTCATTTAGGTCATGTATTTGAAGGTGAAAAGCTCACAGAGAAAAATACCCGCCATTGCGTTAACTCAACCTCAATGAAATTTGTGAGTACTGAAGAACTTAATAGTTCAAGTTCTAAATAATGTTAGATTGTAGATAAGTGCAAGTAGATAAAAGGGCTAGTGGTTTAGCCCTTTTTATGATGCTACATTTTATGAGAGGTTTTAATCCAAGCCTACATTATTCTTCTGTAATACCTGTTCAGCACGATAACTAGAACGTACGAACGGACCAGCTACGACTTCCAGAAAACCTTTAGCCAAGCCCCAGCCTCTATACTTTTCAAATTCTTCAGGCGAGACATAACGCTCTATCGCTAAATGGTTTTCTGTAGGTTGTAAGTATTGACCCAATGTCAGAATATCGACCTTAATAGCACGCAGATCATCCATTGTTTCGATAATCTCGTCTTCAGTCTCCCCTAAACCTAGCATTAAACTAGTTTTAGTGAGCACATCTGGCTTATGTTGTTTAGAAAACGCTAATACATCAAGCGTTTGCTCATAGCTTGATCGTGGGTCTCGTACCGGGTGCGTTAGACGTTTTACCGTTTCAACATTCTGGGCAAATACTGCAATACCGCTATCAACGACAACTTTTACATCGTCAGTGACGCCTTGGAAATCAGGCGTTAACACTTCTACAGCGGTTTGAGGGTTTACCTCTTTTACGTGCCTAACCACCGAGGCATAATGACCCGCACCACCATCGGGCAAATCATCCCGATTTACAGAGGTTAACACGAGATATTTAAGCCCCATTAACTTCACAGATTCAGCCGTATTTTTGGGTTCCTCCAGATCCAACCATCCCTTTGGATTACCTGTATTCACTGCACAGAAACGACAAGCTCGCGTGCAGGTTTCGCCCATTAACATGATTGTCGCAGTACCCGCACTCCAGCATTCACTAATATTTGGACACATGGCTTCTTCACAGACAGTGCTCAAACGATGTTCATGCACAATAGATTGTACATTTTCATAGTCCTTACCTCGATTAAGCTTCATACGTAACCACTTGGGCTTAGCTTGTCGAGGCCTATCTGCTAACTGATGACTGGCTTTTATGCCGTTTTTGATGGCTGTAACCCCCTTATCATTCACAAATTTAACACCACTTCCAATTTGTACAGTAGGGATTATCTTTTGTTCACTCATTACCATCGTCCACAAAAATTAGCGCTTAAATGCCTATTATAAAGTGTTTTAAAATTTAAGGTTACTATTAACTGTAGAAATAGCGGCATTGTTGCCCTAGGAACAAGTCGTATCAATAATATTCAGCTGTTGCCAATCCTAGCCCTTTTACCTTTTCAATGACGCCATCCTGTTCAATATCCAACTCAACCTCGACTAACAAATAGTGCTGCCAGGCATTGGAATAAAAAGCTTTCACCAGCATACGCACAGCCCAACTCACAGACCCCAGAACATCGATCGCCATCACTTCTTTTTTAACCTTAACTGTGCCCGTAATTTTCAGGTCATCCCGTTGAAGTTTTATTGTCCAGCCAGTGGGCGTTGCGTAGGGGGAAGTAGGGTGTGCTTTAAATCCATCTTCTATATATTCCCAATCAGAAAATAACCCAAGAGGCTGTTGATTTTTACCAACATATAAAATTTGTGGCTTTCGATCACCAAACTCACTTTCAGTTGTGATTTCATGCATACCGATCGTCCACTTATCTGAAACAAAATGGAGTCGATACCAGTGATCAGAAAAGTCAGGTACTTTGGCGGTGGCTTTGCCATGGTCAAGATAGGCCTTTAGCCGCAACGTACTGGTCTTGCCGTCTTTGGTTTTCAGTCTTGCCGTAGCCTTACCACTTGGAGAAAGTATTTTAAGCCCCCAGTAATCTGTCTGCCCTTTACCAAAATATAAATTACTATCGCCAGATTGAACTCCGGGCTCGGTATGTTCCATATTAATGGTTATCTCAACAGCGTTACCATCGGTATCTTCACCGCGATAATATATTTTAGTATTGGAAATACCTGGATTGATGTAACTAAATTTCCCAAACATTGTGCCTTGATTATTACCCTGCTTAATTTCATCAGCATTGAACTCTTCGTGAACTACCCGCACCTTTCCATCTTCCACCCAGTGCAGGTCAAAAGAGCCCATGCCTTTATTAAACGGGTTGTAATTGGTCATGCTAACCAACGCAGTAACGATATTTCCCTCATCATCAAAAGCACTAAAATAAAAACTTTCACCATACCCTGCCGCATCGTTTACCTGATACTCATATGAAGATTTATCCAAATTAGTAAAATTACTGGTTGCTGAAGAAAAGTACGTCATACTCTCGCCTGCTAACACAGAGTTTGAGCTATGAAGGATCAGGTTTATCAATATAATGGTGAGAGTATTTAATAAGATTTTGATGCACGTCCCCTTGTGGCTCGTTGTTTATTCAGGGAGTTAGTAGAAGGCAAGCTAAAATATAACCAGCCCTACCCTTAACTGAACCTAAACGACTAAATTTGATATGCGCTGTAGTTATAATGCAAGTTGGTCACAACAGCACTTACAGTCAATATTCATAGCCTAGCAAAATCCAAGTGACGTGTTATATCTAGATATAATGAATGCATAGATGGTCACACTATAATTTTGCTAAACAGCGATCTGTTTCACTAATCATAGTAATTATCAGAAGGCCAACCCTGTTTTTATCAAACTGCCGCCAAAAAAACCTAAAAATAAGCAAGATTATGCAACCACAATATTTGAAATATGTTCAGTACAGGCACTACGAGTCAGAACAAAGCGATCAAGTTGACAGTACTCATCAAACCGATACAATCACCCCCTTATAAAAGCAGACTAAGCCCCCTAAATCATTTCATGCCAGGCAACAAAAATGAGCAAGTTCACATCGGGTTCGCAAAATCCTCAATTGTTTATAGCAGACCAAGACAAACAGATCTTTAGCCGTTTATTGGTACTTATATTCAGCGTATTATTGGGCAGTATTTTTTCTACGACTACCTTGGCTGTGACAGCTAACCCTGACTCAGTTACGACTGCGATTAACACCGCTATCACGATTGCTGTTTTAAGTAATGATACTTTAGCCGATGGCAGCTCTGCCGCAATAAGTCCAGATACAGCCGTTTGCTTAGATTCACAGCAATTCAGCAGCCCCTGCAGTTCAAATGAAGTGTTATTCACCCCTAATTCACCTGAGAATGGCACCTTATCTTTAAATGGTAATATCGTCACCTATACACCAAATACAGATTTCATTGGTACCGATACGTTTATCTACGGGGCGTTCTTTCAGGAGCCAGATAGTATTCCAGAAGCAGATGACGCCACGGTTACTATTATTGTAACACCCGCTCCTGAACCCACAGCCGAAGAACAAGCGCTTGAAGATGCCGTAACCAGCCTATGTAACAACTCCTCCGATGGTAGCCTTTCAACTAACTGCGCGGCCTTATTAAGCCTATCAGATGCTGATAAATCTGAAGCCCTAGTTACCTTGTCAGCCGACCAAGTAACAGCCGGTTTCACATCAACAGTGAGCATGACCCGTGATCAAAGTACAAATATCAGCTCACGCATAGCTCAACTACGCAATGAGTCAAGTGGTATCAATGTTCGCGGTCTTACGATCAATAACTATGGTGAAACTTTAAATGGTGAATGGTTACATGCAGTTTACGCAAGCATGTCTACTTCAGATGAGATACAAAACGGGTCTCTCACGGGTGGCAGTGCAGGCACTGAAGCCAAAGAGAAAGTATATACACCATTTGGGGTCTTTATAAATGGCTCGATCACCCTAGGGGATAAAGATTCCAACTCAAGCGAAAGAGGCTACGAACTGGATTCCGATAACTACACCCTCGGCATGGATTATCGCTACAGTGAAAAACTTGTCATCGGTGCCGCTTATGGTTATAGCGCCAGCAGCATAGAGTTTGATTCCACTGGGGATGATATGGACAATAGTATTAATAACTTATTTCTATATGGTTCATATTACGATGATAATTATTTCTTAAGCACGACTTTCGGTTATGCTTTTGGTGAAATAGATACCTCAAGAAGAATTGTAATTCCCGGTACTTTAGATACTCTCGCGAAAGGCAATACCGATACTGACCAGTTTATTCTTCAATTCAACGCCGGTTATGATATGAGTCAAGGTGCATTATCTTACGGCCCCTATGCAAAACTGGATATCATCGAAGGCGAAATAGACAGCTACACCGAAACCAATGGTGGCGGTTTTGAAGTGATATTTGATGACCAAAGCATTAGCTCACAGCTTTTTACAATAGGAGGTCAAGCGCAATATGCGCTTAGCTACACTTGGGGTGTACTCTTGCCTAATTCACGTTTTGAAATTAAAAATGAATTCAATGATTCACGCAGTGCTATTAATGGCCGCTTTGCACTTGATCCGACAAACAGCAACTTCTCTATTACAGCCGACAAAATAGACAGTTTTTGGTATGTCTTTGGTGCCGGCCTTTCCGCCGTGTTCCCACACGGGCTCTCGGCTTATGTCGATATGGAAACGGTGCAAGGCCTAGATAACCTCAGTTTATATACCTATTCTTATGGTGGTCGCTGGGAGCTTTCTTTCTAATGCTCGTTTTTAGCATCGTTTAGGCATAAGCGTTGCCTGAACTAAATGAGAACGCTTATTCTATAAAAGGAATTTCGCCAACATCACAGTGGTAAATATCAAAGAAATAGCAACAAGCGTTCCCACCAACACGCGTTTAATTATAACTTTTGAATGGCCGTTAGTGTTCTTCAAAGGCTGATCAGACGTCTGATTCAAAGCTTCAAGCTCTTTTCGGCGCTGTTCTCTATAATCAGTTAAAGATAAGTCACCTCTATGAAAAGTTTCACTCAGCATACTGATTCGTTCATTTAAAAAAATCTTCATCAGCTAGCCTTCACTACAATAAATGAGACATTGTCCTTGGCTTCTTTGCTTAGACATTCGCTCATTAGTTTATCGGATATTTTGCTCAACTTACTATAACTAAGCATTTGCTGAAGTTCTTTAGCAGAAAGTTCGTTATATAAACCATCTGAACAAAGTAAAAATAGGTCATCGCTGTTGATTGGAAATGCATTGACATCCACATCCAGCTCGTCAAATGCACCAATCGCGCGAGACAACATATTTTTTATGGCGCTATTCTCAGCTTGTTCGGGCGTTAATAAACCACTATCAATCTGAGCCTGCACTTCACTATGGTCTTTGGTTAATTGCACTAACTGACCGTCCCTTAAACGATATAATCTAGAGTCACCAGCCCACAATACAACACCAATTGCTTCTCTAAGAATAAGACAAGCAACGGTTGAACCTACCGTTAAACCATTTAGATTTTCTATACTATGCAGTCTAAGTTTTTGATTAACTAACAGCAGAGTATCTTCAACATCGTCTACAAAATCAGATGTGTAAGCTCGACGAGGCAACGGTTCCAAGTCAGCCACAATCATTTGACTAGCCACTTCGCCAGCCTCATGCCCGCCCATACCATCAGCGACAACCCAAAGCCCAGCATCAGGTCGACTCAACATTGAATCTTCATTCAATGTACGTACATTTCCTTGATGTGTTTTCTCAACAGATGTAAATGAAAAGACTCTACTCATGATTAAAATATATTCCTTTAGCTATCTTTTACTTGGAGTAAATTGGGCCAATGCCAATTATGCCAATCACCATTTAGCATCGCTGTAAAACTGCTTGGTCTAGGTAGTTGGTCGGACAATAAAAGTGCTGATTCGACATACTCTCCACCTTTGGTCCACCACAAACTAATATTAGACTCTTGGGGTTTGAGCAATGCGTCACATAACATTGGCATCACATTAACAAGTGAGCGCCCCGAAGAAGCGCCTAAAGCCCTTAGTGGAACGGCATGTTGAAGCTGTCTTTTGGGTGCAAGTGGCAATACCTGTTCTGATACAAACTCCATAACCGTTGTATCTTTCATCAATGCTTGCATAAGCGCATCGACATCAAGACTTTGCTCGAGGGTCATCATGGCAACATCCTCAAGCCATTGAAACCAATGTTCCGCATTTGCTATATATTCAAATACGCCAACATTGTTGGAAATTGGCGCGCTAAGGGTTAAGGGAAAATACCGCCCTACTCTATCCACACTAGGCAGCATAATACCTGCCCAAGACTGATTATTAATACAGCCACTAGGAAGTACAAAACGCCATACAGGACTGATTAAAAAGTGTGACAACCAAGCGTCACCCAATGCTTCTTGACTCGCAAGCATAGATTGCTGTAACCAATGATCCCACCCATCTAAAAAATCTCTTGGCAAATTTTGATTTAAAAAATCGCCGTGAGTAGGAATTTTCCCATAGATACCGACACTATTCTGTTGTCTCATGCTATAAGCCGTCTGTTATCATAATAGTTTCGGGCATTTGTACTGACTCAACCAGCCTGGCGAAAATGGATTCAATGTACGGGTGGCGCTTAACTCATATTCAGCTTTTCGACCACTCACATCAAACGTAAGTTTATAGATATTTGAACCGCTTGATTGTTTCACCTTAGCCGCATCCAAAGCCCTGAAGAATGCCCAATCGCCTGAATATCGGATATTGTGTTTAGTCTCATTGATATCTTCAAAAAGCAAACGAACGCCCTCACCGGTATTGCCAGGCCAGCTTAAAGATTTAGATAATTTAGGCCCATGAGAATAACGGATACGTTCGTCTCCTAACGTCAGTTCAAATCGCCTAACGGTAGAGTCCATACGATAAGGTTTCAGTTTATAGTCGAAGCTGGCAGCCGTTTTATTCTTCCTAAAAAAAACATCTCGAATAGTCTGAGCTTTTTTGAGTTGCGCTAGAGATTGTTTATTAATCCCCAACTGCCTACCATTAATACTTCTTTCTTTCCAGTGCTTACCTTTATTAATAAAAGGCATAAGCTGCTCTTGAACGAAGCTATCCTCAATGCCTTCTGGCTTAAAGTATTCAGCAAAATCCAACATAGCCACTTCTGGTCCACCCGCTTTTGTGAATGGATATCTTGACTCTATTCTGCTGTTATAATTTTGATAAACGGTTGCTTTCCAAAGCGTATTCAAGTGCTGTTTACTATCAATTAAAACTGTTTTCCATGCTTGGTCAGCTAACTCTTCAACCCAACGCCTGACGGGTTGAGGCAATTTCGAGGCTTGCGTGAGCAATTTTCGTATTGGATCTGAACTCGTGCCAATAAAGCGCTCACGGGCATATTTCAAGGTGGCTTCATTTGGAATAGGCGCAAAAGAAAAACCTTCTAGTTTTTCATAAAGCGAATTAATACTCCCTAACACCTCATCAATACCTTTTTTACGAACAAGATCATGCTCATTTTTAAATGCGATATCAACAACAGTAGGAGGCAATGCCTTCGCTCCCAAGGCAGAAGAAGCTTCTGCCAGAACCCCTTTTTTACCCTGGAATAGATTTACTTCAGGCGTAAGAGAGGTTTCATTAGTCAAGCTTGTCAAAATGCTCAGCAATGGCGAAATTGAACGGTCAGAAACTTTAGCTAAAACGTCTCTAGCTTGGCTTGAATTCGCAATAGTACGAATGCTCAATCTTTCAAGCAAATCCTTCCATTTTTCTGAGTACTTAAATAAATAAATGGCTTTAACTTTTTCCGCGATAACTTCGATATCTTTATCACTAAAGTCTTCAGAATTAGTCGTACCCAAAATCCATTGTTCAGTAGAATATTTCCGAATCAAGGGAGAGTCTTTACTTAGATCCATTTGATCATAACCGGCCTTGGTGAACATAAACGGAACAAGCAAAGTTTTGTCTGAGGTATTAATAATAAAAGTACGCAACAGCTCGCCACCTACAGCTTGAGCAAAATCGCTTTGCACTCTAAATTCAGGCACACGCTCAATCTGTTTATAAATTCGTTGTTCTATAGGTATTTTTTGTAATTGTAAGCGACTTGTCTGCACAATAGCTTCATTACGTTTAAAGGCGGGTATGCCATTATCAACAGTGTCTTTGAGATATGTCATTAATTGCTTTTGTTTAGCTGCTTGATTTTTTAACGACCCTGCCCAATCATTTTCAAACCAGGTAAATACTTCGCTGTTTTGTAACTTTGAGGTATCAGCTAGCATCAAATATACGCGTAAAGCATCATAGAGCTGATCATTATCAACACTTGAGGATAAATATGACTCTAAACGTTTTGTCAGCACCGGGTTAAAATGGGCTTTTAATGAGGCATTATAGGTTGCATGAACTGACTCTTGAACGCTTTCATCGTATAAGCCTAAACCCGAAATCCAAGGTAAATTAACCTGATCATATACCGCTTTTGCTTGATTTAAGGGTTCTATAATGGATATAGCCCTTTCAAAGCGATTCCCCGTTTGAGATTTTGACGCCAATGATTCTCGATGTTGGCTGATGAGTAAAGACACCTCTTCCATCAAAGCTTCATTTTTGCTCAAACTACTCGTCCAAGCTACAGCTGTTCCTAAGACGAGCAACAGCGTACCAAACATAGATAAGCGTCGAAGCCACCTCAATTTACCTTCGTATTTGGTATTGATACCAACAAGGTTAGCTTCAGGAAAAATCACATCCTTCAAAAGGCGTTGAATAAAGAAGCTTTTACCTTGGCCTGGAGGTGAAACTGATGCTTGACCCTGAACACCATAATTTGTCGATAAGGAGGTGAGTATTCGATCTATCGGCGTGCCTTCCTGGGTGCCGCTTGTGAAGTATACCCCTCTTAATAAAGCTTGGCTTTGGTATTGATTATCGCCAAAAACACTACCGACAAAGGTATTAAGAATCGAGCGCATACTTTCAAATTGATTAGGAAAAGCTTGAATTTTTGCGCGACGATATGGGTCTCTTTCACCGTGTAGTCGCGAGAGTAAACGGTCATTAATTCGTTTGACCAAAGAATCAAATTCAGTTTCAAAGAACTCACTATAGGGTTGATTCGAGGAATCTGCCATTGGAAACGTCAGCCCCCAAACTTGCTCTCGGTCTGTTTGATCCAAGTTTTCGAAAAACTCATTAAACCCCGCCATTAGGTCGCACTTGGTGACTAAAAAATAGACAGGAAAACGAATATTTAAATCTGACATCAGTTCTTGAATTCGTGTTCGGATAGTCTCAGCGTGCCGTTGACGCTCGTCACTACTCGACATCATTAATTCTTGTAGACTCACCGCCACAATCGCCCCATTAATCGCTCTTCTGGGTCGATGTTTTTTCAGTAGAGCAAGAAAACTAATCCATGCTCCCCTGTCATTTTCAGCATGGCTGTCTTGGCTGGTGTAGCGCCCAGCTGTATCAATAAGAACGGCATCATCAGTAAACCACCAATCACAATTTCGTGTGCCACCTACACCACCGACCCCCTGAAGCCCAAATTTGTCTTTTAAGGGGAATTGCAGTCCAGAATTAGCCAGTACCGTGGTTTTACCTGCGCCAGGTGGCCCTATCATTAAATACCAGGGTAGCTCATAAATTGTACGACGTTTTTTGCCACCAAACTTATGTAGTTTTAAGGTATCTGTCGCTTCTTTAAAACGACTGTACAGTACTTTTTCTTCATCACTACTCGCATTAGTCTTCGACGTCTTAGGTCCGTTACTGTTTAAGCCTTTATTGGCGGTGCCACCAATATCGTCGAGCATTTTTTCATTCTGCTTCGACTTTTTAACCTGGACACGCATATTATTTGCGCCCCAAAGCAATACAAAGACCATGATAATAATTAGCCGAGTAATGGCTGACAAGGGCTCAGTAGAATCACCGATGTGGATATATTCACCGCCAAACCAAACAGCTAAGCTTAGAACGACTAATGCAAATAGACCTAGAAATAGTGGGTCCAAGAATAAAGCGAGGATTCGCTTCATGAAAATCTCCTTAGTTTTTAAGGCTATATTTTTATATAACAATTAGTAAAGGTATTCAATTTTACGACAGTAAATTTAGAGTAAACCGAAAGCTCAAGGCAACTTCGTCTCTTTGATATACTCCACCGTCATAACATCTAACTCGTTAGCAATAGGTGTCGTGGTATGATCAAGCCAAAATCGAAACCCTGAATAACATAAGACGAGCAAAGAAAGTGCAATCGTAAATACCACCCATAGTGGCACCAGGTCGCTTACTTTTTTATTATTTATTTCGGTACTTTTCCATCTTGGCGACAACGCTCTTTCATGTGCGCCTCGATGCATTTCGATTGCGCGATAAAGATTCTCCTTCACTTGCTCTAATTGCAAATGGCCCCGTGGGTCGATCTGATACTTACCAGAAAAACCCTGCGCTAAGCAGAGATAAATTAGTTCCAATATATCGATATACTGAGCAGGGGTTTGTAATAAACGATCCAGTATTAAAAATACTTTTTCACCGCCAGAAGTTTCATTATGGAAGGTACTCAATAATGAATGCTGGGCCCAACCACATTCAGGACCCCAGGGCGTATTTAATACCGACTCATCCAATGCTGCGCAGAGTACATATCTCGCCGATAAAACAACCTCTGAAACTTGGCCCGCGTCATTCGCATCTGCTTCAAATTTTCTTATCTGGTCGATGATGGTATTTCGAAGCTTGCTAGGATCAGCATGCTCTACAGTATGACGCAACTCACCAATCAAGGCTGTCAGTTCGATCGCAGCTCCCACCAGTTTATTTAAGCTTCGCTTAATATTAAGCTCAGTGGCATTGTATCCCGCACTTTTCGCCGAGCCGGCTCTATGCTGAGTGGCGCTCGCCCCTTGTGCAAATTCTGATGTCGGAGGACTAGAATGATTAGTGACGCCTGCCGTCGAGGATTTACGCCCCGGTGTTGGGATAATAACCGTTTTATCGCCATCATTTACCCCCATCAGACTTCCCTCTTGTAACGCTTACAGTCACCATTTTTCATACCGTTAATCCCTAATTGCCCAGAACTCAATGTCTAAACCTGGAAAATCGCCTCCGAGGTGTAAAGCAAAACCGCCTGATTGACGTAACTCACCCCAGAACTCATTTGTTTTATCTAATTGAAAGTACACATAACCGGAATGATAAGGAATTTGTCTAGGTGCGACAGGCAATGATTGCATCGCGATTCCCGGTAGTTGTGCATTCACTAAGTCCCGAATCCTCTCGACCGGAGCGACCTTTACTTGACTCGGGAATGAAGCGCGCAGCTGCTCTAGGGGTAAACTAGCTTTAACCGCAAGTACAAACGATGCACCATCAATTAAGCTGCGATCATTAATAGGCGAAACACGAATACCATATTTACGCTCTACCAACTCTAAAGATGTTGCTGATTGTTCTAATACTGCACTTAAGCCCTGTCGCAAAGAGTGTATAACAGGGGCGAATGTAGCCATTAGATTGTCATGATTATAGGCTAAAAATTCAGGAGGTCTTTTATCTATTGAGGTAAATGTCGAAAACTCTCCCGCCATTTGTACCAGTTGAAAATACAAATCCACAGGATGAAGCAGTCGGCTTCGTTTTAAATGCTCGGTTATTGGACCGATGCGGTTGATCAATTGCAGCATCAAATAGTCAGATATCTCAGCCGAACCACTCCGGCCACTATCTTTTAATCGTCCCGCTAAAGATTCACCACGCTGATGCAGTAAGCCAGACAACTCATTCAAAAAGCCTGATGTCACGTTATTGAGATGTGCATCAAGTAATGGCGGTATATATGAATCGTCCAGAAGTATCGTTTTATCTTCTTTACGTTCTTTAACTTTAAGCATACCCAATAAGGCATAGCCACTATGGTCTTCATTTTCTAACAACAATCTTAAGCGAAGCTGCCCAGTCTGAATAGACTCATCGCCGGCATAACCTGAAACAGTATCAAATACTTCACTGTCTATGGCTTTATATCGAGTTAAGCTTTGATCATTTTTATCAAGCTGTACTTCAGCGGCACCCGCTCTTCGTAAGGGTAAGCCAAGATAAATAGTTACATTTGCTAAATTTTCTGGAATATCAATAATATCAGGCGCAGCATTGCTATCGGGTACTGAAATAGGTGTGCCATCTGGAAAAACACCCTGGCATCGTGTAATCGAAATCTTACCAAGTTTCAATAATTGAGAGTCAATTTCCAGGGTTTCAAATCCCCAAAAATAAGATTGTAGGGTACGACAACGCCCCTCGACATAACTCTCAAAGTAGCGATCTTGTTGCTGAAAGTGTTGAGGGCGAAGAAACATTCCCTCAGACCAAACGACTTTACTCTTTGTGGACATTTCTTTTCCTTACTAATAATTAGCAGTCTTCGCGCTAAATCTCTTATTATTAATCTACGATGCTGACGGTGTCTTTATCGACGGACACAATAAATTCATTAGACGCATGCTCTACTACAGGCAATATTAACTTGCCAACAGCATCTTGATACTGAATAAATTCAGCGACAATACCCACATAATTAGCGCCTTCAGGCAGTATGTAAGAGACTTCTCGGTCTTCAGAAGGAATAAATTCCTTCAACCTTATTTTCTTTATTAGATCTTTTCCCAAACGATCTTCAGGAGATTCGAGAAGCGCAATAAAATCTTCTTGTTCAAATTGTCTATTATCTTTTAAAAACAATAAATTGAGTACCACTGGGGAGCTTCGTCCATCAGAATCAGGATTCACAATAGAGAAGACATTAAATTCAATACTAATCTCTGTTGCTAAATCTAGCGTTTCTCTGGTAAAAGCACAGCCGGCCAATAAGCTAATAAAAGTAAATACCATAGAAAGTTTGAATAGTGTGTGTAATACCTTCATGTCTAACCCTTTAATTTATAATCATCATTGTTACAATTAACAGCATAGCACCTAGCTAGAAATCCATACGCTACACAATTTTCGTATTCTCGATTGCTAGGTTTATTATTTACTAGGTTTATTTCCTGAGGTGTGAGCTCGACTCATTTTTAAAGAATGCATTCGTCGCTCATAAGCATCCGCAAACACATCACCAAATAAACGCTTAAACGTTACTTCATTATCTTCTTTAAGTTCATCAAACAACGAGAGATACGCATCCCAGTTTTTTCCTTTACTGCCACCTAAAAAACTCTTGCTAGATGTTTTCTCAAATTTACGCGCTAAAAAACCAGGATCAAACTGACCAAGTATATGCTCGTAAGCAGCTTTCATCGCATCAAAAAGCGCCACTTGATGATCGGATATATCGGCGAATCCATCATTAATTGCATCAGTTGGCGATAAGTAAGCTTTACCTTGTTTCGCAAACATATTTTCAAGCGCATCTTCTGGTGTAACTGAAAATTTTAAGGGATTATTTTCAGCTGACTGAATGGTCGTCATATTCATACGCAATTCACTTTTTATCTCACTTCGCGCACGTAACGTCCTCATCATGCCCGACACGGTTTCTTTTACAGTATTTGCGACAACATCATTCAAAATATTTTTCTGCTCTACAGACAACTGCTCCAAACCGAGAGCCTGTGCAAGCTCAACACCAGCTAAATTCGAGCTTGGCGGTGCCGGTTCAGTTAGTTTACTCGCAGAGACTCCAACCGCTTCGGTTTTAAGCACTGTACTGCTCTTTGAAGGTAGCTGCTCTGAAGGTGTCGCAAGTAACTCACTTAAACCAAGATCTGCTGACGTTTTAACACCCGGCTCAGAAAAAGCACTTTCTGGCTCAGGCATAACTGGCGGCACTAGTGATTCTAGCGGACCGGAAGTGGCCGGTTCTGAGATAGGTGACCCTGAACTAGACGGACCTGAAGCAGAATCTAGGTAAGTTGCATCAGGATCAACTTGCGTCGTTTTGATACCTGGCGCGCCACCGCCCAACAAACCATCCCAATCGTCAGGTATCACACTCGGTATTTTCATCATTTGCTGATCAAGAGGCGGTGTTTCGCCTAATAGATCAGTCAATGAGTCAGTTTGAGAAACTAGAGCTGAGCTAGAGACATTCTTATTTTGTTGACCTAAACCCAACAAAGCTAAAGGATCTTTCTCTTCCTCCTTTAAGCCTAAATCGATATCACCATGCGTTTTTACGGAAGGGCTTGATAATATATTGATAGATGTTTGAGGCGAACGACTGGGTACCGAAACAGGTGCAGCAGGCTCTAACCATTTATCCAAGTCATCGACAAAAACAGGGCTCTCAGACTGGTTCGATAATGTTTCCGAAGGCGTAGCCGATACTTTTGCAGTAGGAGTCGCCGTCACATTTGCAGACATTTCTATATTAATTTGAAGTCTATAATCGCCAAAGATTAACTGATCACCATCGTTTAATATCGGCCGATTATTGGCGCCAAGTGGCTGAAGTCCATCATTTAAAAAGATACCATTGGTGCTTTCATCGGTCAGAACAAATTGGTTATTTTCGAAACTAATACGACCATGTCGTGAAGAAACATATCGGCTTGGATCTGGCAGTACCCAATTATTATCAGCGGCACGACCAAAGCTTCCCCCCTCAGTTTCAAACTGATGTTTCTGCCCCTCCATATTACAACCAGCCGGGCACATATTAATGGAAAGAGTCAATTTCATATACGAGCGCCTAATTTTTTCACGATTAACATCCTACTTTTACAACTTAACTTTTTTAAGAAATATTGCCTGTTCAGACGATTCAGGAATAAAACCCGCTAGTTTGCTATAAAACTCATCTAAATTAGGTGATTGTTTAAACACTTTTTTAACGAGTCTACTCGCAAGCGGGCCAATGAAAAAAGCCAATTCGTTGGTCACTGATTGCAGTTTCTCGGGAGATAATAGTAATGCACCTTGAGTGGTAGGACTTGCCGCCACCACACTTGCCGATTTTAGACCATCGCGAGTCAGGCCGCTTTTCGATTCAGCCTCTTTTGATAAAGAGATCTCACGAACGCCTGAAGTTTCCAACGAACGCAAAAACTCAGATCTTTCACCATCATTGGGTATTTTTCGAGCAAGCGTCATTGAAAGATCTTCCAGAGAATTACTTTCTTTACTGTATTTTTTTACAAGAACTTTAGCTGTAGGACCAACATAACGAATCAAACTACTTTCAAGGGTTGAAAGTACATCAGGGTGAATAGAGTCGTCTTTAGTCGTTGAGGGCGCTATATTCGTCTGAGTTTTAGCGATACGTACGACTTTAGAGGGCTGATAAATGACTGTGCCCTGCTCTGAACCAGATTCAGACATAATCTCAATCAATTGATCTAAAAATTCAGTGGCGTGTTGATAACGTAACTCAGGTTTTGCTTGTAACGCTTTTAATATAACGGGTTTTATTTGTGCCTTTCGAAGTGGTTCTAGATAGTCACATTGATTTAAGGGTTCGATTGCTTCTTCCAAACTAATACCCGTATAAGGACGCTGTTTGGTCAGCAACTCAAACAACAAAATACCCACACTGTATAGGTCAGAACGATTATCAACCTGAAATCCGTGCATACCTTCTGGCGACATGTAATTAGGCGTTCCCACCATCATACCCGTACTGGTTAAATCAGAATTATCTAAGCGGGCCACACCAAAGTCAGACACTTTAACTCGGCCATTATCCATTAACATGATATTTGCAGGTTTTATATCACGGTGCACAACGCCGTTTTCATGTGCATAGGCTAAGGCTTCCAATATTTGCGTTATAACATCTAAAACGGCTACGAAGGAGAATTTTTTACCTGCCTGCAACTGATCTTTCAGTTCTACGCCATCCACATACTCCATCACGATAAAGGGCATCGTCTCATGCACACCAAAATCAAATACCGTGACAATGTTCGGGTGCAAACAACGAGCAGCAGCCTTTGCTTCTTGTATAAAGCGTTGCTCAAAATCGCTACCTTGCTCACCTTCCAATAAATGTGTGTGCAAAACTTTTAGCGCGACGGTGCGATCTATATTTGAATCAAATGCCCGATAAACCAAACCCATCGCACCTTTACCAAGTATGCTTTCGATTCGATATTTTCCAATAAATTCTGGTAGTTCATTCTGTGACATATTAGTAGCTCAATACCTATTCATCTTCATCAAGCATTTTTAATGCATTCGCTAAACTACGATGCATCCGGTTAAAAGAGCGTCCAAGAGAAGCGACTTCATCGCTACCTTTTATTTGTAACTCTTCTACATTTAAATTCCCCATACTAACATCGTCGGCTTTTGCAGAAACCGTTCTTAAGGGTTTAATCACAATATAATGCAGCATTACGTTTAAAATCATGGCTAATATGAAAAACACGCCAGCCAGCGAGCCCATAAACACATAAAATGTTTCTTCTGCACGCTTCAAGGGCACAGACATTGGAACAGATACCAGCTGTGCTCCCACTACCTCGTTATGCTTCCAGCCGAAGCCATTACTATCACCATAGGTATTGATTAGCGTTTCTGGCGCTTCAGAAGGTTTACCATGACAAGACAAGCAAGCCATGTTCTTAATTTTGATCGGATGCCCCAGATACAATGAACGTCCTGTTGCAGTGTCTCTCTCTCCTACAATTTCTTTCTGCGTTTCACTATTGCGGAAAAAAGAAATAATGTCGGATTCCCACTCAGTCGCACGATTAGCGGGGTTAGTTGGGTTTAAGGTCGCTTCTTTATAACTATATTCAGGATAATTGCCCTGTAAGGTTTTTACATAACTATGAGCAGCATAAGCTGGCACAGTCTGAGGCAGAAATTTTCTGCGCTGCTGCACAGCTAATAAAGGTTTAATTTCATTAACAGTATAATGGCGAACGGCCAACGCACTTTCCATCATAATCCGCGCTTTTTCTAATACTTCCTGGCGCGCATTATCTTGTAGTATTTTATCCCCTAATACACCTGAACCAAGTAAACCTAGTAGCGTCGCTAAACTTAATACCACGTTGAACTTTAATCGTAATCCCATCGTCTTACCTTTTTATTTGAGTTCTTTTTCAAGCGCTATGCAGCTCAACAACGCATGATGAGCTGATGAGAAATCACTTAGTTCAAATCTAAGCGAATAAGTTTGCGTGACTGGCCAAGACGGCCAAAAGCCAAGAGCCAATATCGCCTGCTCACCTAACTTCATACTCTCTATCAAGCTTTGATACTGCTGTACGTAGCTAATGGAAAAGTCATTTAGCAGCTTTTCAATGGGTATTTGCGGTAGATCATCTATTGTAAGGCCCGTCTGCTCATATTCTAGATCTATATTTGACCTGGTTTTGAACACAACACTATCTTGGCTAATTATAATCGAAACCGGTGTATCACCTTGACCGTCACTCATTAAAAGCTCTCGATAGGATAATGCACAGCGTCCAGCAGAGTCTGAACCACGATTTAAAACCCAATTATCCCCCACATTAAGTGGCAGCATCGCTAAATCATCCATATATGTTGTCACATCTTGATCCATACTTTGCGCATTAAGGCCATGCTTCATAGTTGTTTCATGGTTTACAGCAGGTTTTTCAGCCCTAACCTTTGGTATTGTTTTCTGATTAATTTTCTTAGCGAGCTGTTTTCCAGTTTTATTGATTGCAACCTTACTCTTTTCTACTTTCCTTTTCGCCACTCTCCTTTCTACTGCAACTTTCTCTTTAGTTGTTTTTTGTACGGGCCTTTTTACAACAACCTTCTGTTTTGCTGCTTTTACAACCGGTTTCGATCTCACTTTATCTTTAGACTGTTCGCCAATATTGACTTCACTTTGAGTTTTTTTGTCAGCGTCGTTAACTTGTTCCGATGTCGCGGTTTTATTTAATGGCTGCTGTGAATTCTTAGCTGAATGGGTCATTTGAGTTTGTGGCGGCTCAGGGATAGGATCAGACTCGATGGCAGAATCCATTCCAAATATGGTTGAGCATGCACTTAAGCTGAAAACCGAAGACCAAGTAATAATATAAACTAGCGCAATTTTCACTTTATCTAACATCACACCCAAAAACTGTCTTATTGCTATATCCATGATAAAAATTCGATATTTAAACGCCATGTTGGCAGAATGATTTAGTTAATTCATTATTCACAAACGTTGACTACGTATAACAAAGTCAGAAATAAGATCAGCGATTATACTCAAGCACAATACACATTAGTATCCACTTGAAAGATTAGTAAGCAAACTAGTTCATAAACGCAAGATTGATTTATTTCATTACAGTAATTAAAGCTGTCAATCCTAATTATTCCAGCGAGACACTATCAAACGAGCCATCCGGTTTAATCGTGACACCCCATACCCGGTGACTAGCCTGATGATTTGAAGGATCAAAAGAAGTTTTTGAGCCTATCCCTAAATCCAGATCCTTAATCGTCTCTAACTTATTGACCAACTCTTCCTCTGTAAAGTCACGCCCTGATCGCAATAGTCCTTCAGAAAAAAGAGTAGCAGAAATGTAACCTTCAAGAGATATAAAGTTAGGCTCTTCATTAGGAAAATACTTCTTCAAGTCGTTCCTATAATTTAAGACGCCTGTAGCATAAGAGTCGTATGGCGGCACCACCTGGGTAATCAAAATCTTTTCTGCGTAACCAGGCCCCAGCTCTAACAATAATTCTGCCAATGCTCGCGCCCCCACAAAGGAGACATTAGCAATATTGCCTTTAAAGCCCAAATCCCGCATCTCTCGCGTAAAGGCAGCGCTCGCTGAGTATGTCCCAACGACAATAACAGCCTGTAAATCATTCAGTTCCGATGAGAATTCATCTACGGCCTGATCTACCTGAGCAGTATTTCGCTGGTATACCGAGCTTAATATTTCAGTAGGGTTTATATGATATTCTGCTAATGCTTTCTCAACCCCGATTAAACCATCTTGGCCAAAACTATCATTTTGATAAAAGACACCAATTTTAGTGGGTTCAATATTTTTAACTTTCACAAAATAATGAACAATCGCTTCTGTCTCTTCTATATAGCTAGCGCGATAATTAAACACATATCGGTCAGGCGGGTTATTACGTAATAGTGAAGCACCCGAAAAAGTGCCAAAAAGCAAAGTATTACTTTCAAGCACAGAAGGTAATATCGCTTTTGCGGTAGGTGTTCCAACGTTTCCGAGCATGGCTAAAACCCCGGATTCAGGGTCTAAAAAAGCGTTGATATTCTCAAGGGCTAATTTCGGGTCATAATTATCATTCTTAGCAATTAATTGAAGCTTTCTACCGTGAATACCGCCCGACTCATTAATCGATTCGAAATAAGTTTCAATACCGACTCTCATTGAGCGCCCCAATTCTCTTGCGCTCCCGCTAAAAGCTGCACTCATCCCTATATCAATCAAATCTTCCGAAACGCCTCTAACCTCACTTTTACCCAAAAGCGTATATATCCAGAGATCATGCAATTTGTAATACACAGGTTTATATAACCAAGCACCAAGCATTAATGCCAACAGAAATACTGACGCTGAAGTCCAAACCGCACGAAACCTAGCAGCCCTTCGCACCTTTGAGCGTTCATAAAAATGACCACTCGACCCTGAACTATTCGCCACGGAGCTGTTTGCCACAGAACTAGCAAAAGCTTGATGCGCTTCAACTATTTTTGACTGCTTAAGTGCCTGAATATCACTAATTGTCACGGGTTCCATGGTCACCGGAGCAGGCATCGAGATATCCGCCACAGAAGGCTGAGTCCTAGAAATAATACGCGTGGCTGTCGACATTTCTTCAACATGACCAACCAAGCCTGACTTTTCAAACAAACCTTTAATTCGATCGGCGGCCTGCATACTCAAATCCTTTTGAATAATTATACGCTTGCCACGCATTAACGTTTTTTGACTCTTCTCACTAAGCTTACACAGTACAGCTACCTTCGCTATCGCCTCTGATAATTCAATATTTTGCACTGAGTGACCAGAAAACAGGTATTGATATCGAGTCACCTGCCCTTCGTTGCTTTCATCAAAGCCTAGAAGCTTACTACCTTCATTGAGCTTTTTCTCCGGATCACCCGCTTTACCCGATGAAACAACAGAGCACATATCACGAGTCATTGCTTTGACATCCAGGTATCGCCGCTCCTTATCAAGATGCATCGCTTTATTAATGACTGCCTGCAATTTAAAACACGCTGGGTTGATATTTTTATAGGAATCTAAAGGTGCCGCCGCAGTAGAGAGTTGTTTATTCATGATGAGTTCACGATTCGCACCTTTATAAGGCGCTACACCGGTTAGACAGAAATAAAGAATCGCGCCCAAAGCATATATATCTGCTCGTGGGTCAATATTCCGGTGACTTTCAATCTGTTCTGGCGCCAAATACCCAGGCGTGCCCATCACCATTCCTAAACGGGTATGCTTAAGGTCATCTTCACTCAGAGGTTTACTGATACCAAAATCGAGAACTTTTGCGACTGTGTCATCACCTGAAACACGAGAAATCATTATATTATGAGGTTTAAGATCTCGGTGAATAACGTCCTGTTTATGGGCAGCGTGAACCCCATTGCAAACCTGTTCCATCAACCATAAAGTCTTAGCTAATGACAACGGGCCTTTCGCAGCAATAATGTCACCCAGAGTTTCGCCATCCAACAACTCCATGACAAGAAATACAATACCATCATCGGTTTGCCCAAAATCAAGTACACTGACAACATTTGGGTGGTTTATTTGGCTACAGACCCTAGCTTCACGCAAAAACAAATCAATGAAGTCAGCATCATTAAAACCGGGGCTAAGAACCTTTAACACCACAGAACGAGACAAACTAAGCTGCGTACCAAGGTAGACCTGACTCATACCACCGTCTGCTAAAGGTTTATCTACACGATAGGTATCCTTTAAAGTACGGCCAACTAACAGGTCTTCCATTTTAACTCGCTTATTCGGCTTTTATTGAAGAGAGACTAGAACGTTTTTATTCAAAATTTAGGCTTTTAGGTAAATTGTAAATAGCAGTAAACTCAATTGAATCTGGAAATAACGCCTGCCCTGCTTTTGCAATCAATACTGCTTGCTCGTTATCCCCTGAGTCAATCAGTAAGCGCGCTTTCTCAAGTAATGTTTGTTCTATTTCAATAATACCTGCTAGTGCAGCCTTATTCACAGGATCTATCGTCAATATAATCTGATAGGCGTCAAAAGCATTAGACCCTGCAGGCGAGACAAGTCGACCAATTCGTTTATAGGTTTCAGCCACTTTAAATAGTTTCGCTAGTTTCGCTGACTTCTCTGGAGACAAAGGCTGGATGACGGTTTTATCAACTAATTTATGGTTAACTGGCTCATCATTAAAAACCTTAACATCGAGGTTTTCGTATTTATCTGATAGTAGCAAACTTGGCGCAAATCCAAACCATAAAAATAAGCCTAGCGACGCCACGGTAATCGTTCCGCCGACAAAACCGAATAACATCTTCGATGATGCTTTCTTTGGTTTTTCAGCTGCCACATCTAGCGCGTTCAAAAATTCAAACGCATCCTGAAAGCGATCTTCTGCTCGCTTAGCCAATGCTTTCTTTATTACTTTATCCAGATGACGAGGAACACTACTTTCTAATTTAGAGGGGGGAATAACATCGACATTAATGATTTTTTGAGTTATCGAAGAAGTTGTCGCTGCGTCGAAACAATATTTCGCCGTGAGTAACTCATAAAGAATAATGCCAATGGCAAATAAATCAGATCGCGCATCGACTAGTTCCCCCACACATTGCTCAGGAGACATATATTTAGGCGAACCAATAATAGTACCAATTTGCGTCATTTCCGAACTATCAAGTTTAGCGATGCCAAAATCTGCAATTTTAGGCGTACCGTCACCGCTAGATATAAAAATATTGGCGGGCTTCAGGTCACGGTGAGTAATGCCATTTTTATGGATATTCGCTAAGCCACTCAACACGCCTTTAATGATCGAGAGACTCTGCTCAACACTAAACGGTATTTTGGCATCAAGCATATGCTTGAGTTCCTGCCCTTCAACATATTCCATGACGAAATAAGGACAGCCTTGCTTTTCACCGGCATCAAAGACTGACACAATATTAGGATGAGTAAGTTTACCAACGGCTCTCATTTCATTTCGAAACCGCTCACGAAACTCATCCGCAGAGGCATCGTTTAGTAAGGCTTTATGTACTGTTTTCACAGCAACCATACGCTGAAAGTCAGGATCAAAGCATTTGCAGACCTTCCCCATCGCGCCTTCACCCAGCTCAGAAATATATTGGTATTTCCCAAAATCGGCATCCTTGTTTCGCCCTGCAGGAATAACAACGGTATCTGACATATAAAACCTTTACTTTAACGTATCGTTCAATCACTTAATCTAACATTCATTTTCGACACAACTTAGTGTCACGACTAAAAAGTCACTACTGAGTCTTCGGAAACAGGAAGAACTCGCCGGCTTCATGTCCGGCAAATTTGATTGCGCCATAATCAGGTACTTGCTCATGGGCCATAGCAATAGAATCGCGCCTAACATCACTCAAGACTGACACAAACAAGCTATTGCCATCTAAGACTCGAGTATTACTCTCCAGCGCATTGACAAAAGCCTTAGCGAACACAGAATGTTTACCGCCTCCCGCATCCAGTACAGGGCGAACACCACCAGAGGTTAATACTGTTCTGGCCTTCACATCTGACATAACGTCCAACCAGGAACTAACATCAGCATCAGATAAATTCAAGTTTTGTCGTGCAACTGAAGCCGTTGACAAGGTACCGGCATAACAAGAATCAGCCACCACCATGACATGATTAGCTTTCATGGTATTCAACTGATCAGAAATTGCTGCATTCGATAGCCAATTAGCTGAATTACCGGGCTCTGCATCTACAGGTAACCAGAAACCCTTTTCGTTACTTTCATCTAAGTCGCCATGGCCTGCATAATAAATAAGTAAATTATCGGCCTCAGTCAGGCTTGCCCTGAGATCATTAATGGCCGAGAGAATTTCATAACGATTGGCATTCAATAGCAAACGGGCATCAAAACTGTAGCGTTCGTTAAGTAATTTGGCGACAGCCGTCGCATCCGCCACTGCGGTTTTTAAATTGATATAATTTGCGTATTCATTATTACCAATGACTAAAGCATAAAATTTCCCATACTTTTCGGATGAGATATTAGTACCCGCCTGCACCTCCAAACGTTTTGTACTGGCAATTGAACCCTCAGCCGTATCTAAATAAAGCGAAAAATCAAAACCGACGGATTGCTCAGCATTATCCAAAGCATTCATTGAGATATAAGTCCGCTTACTTTCAATCGGTACATTAAGGAAAAACAAATTAAATTCATCCAACTTGACCGTTTCACCATTCACAACAAATTGTGACACCCCGGCAGGTGCATCGACTTTGCCAATCACTTCACGTTCACTCACTGCACTTCTTAATAATGCACTCGGCCCGCTTCGGGTAAGAGAAATAGGCGGATCAATGATTTCAATTGTAGGCGGAGAGTAATCCGAGACATTTAAAGCCCCGTCAGTATTCAATGAATTTGGCGTGCCTAACGTGGATCTTAACTCTTCTTTTTTCGCCAGTATGACTGCCTCATTTTTCGCCTTATACTGGCGTAAAACATCCGCTTCATTTTCAAGCTTAGCCAATGAGTTTTGCAGCTCTTTGGTCGCCACTATGGTAGAGGCGTATTCCAGCTTCTCAGAACCAAGCCCAGACGCTTTACGATACCAGTTTAAGGCTGTGATTGCGTTTTTCTCTACCCCCAAGCCTTTTTCGTACAAATTACCTAGATTTATTTGTGCACGAGTCAGCCCTTGTTTGGCAGCTTTTTTGTACCAAACTGCAGCTAAGTCATAATCCGGTTGCAAACCTAAGCCCTTTTCATATATCTCGCCGACGTAAGCTTGCGCTTCAGCATCGCCAACTTGCGCCTGTGGTAACCAAATTTTTAAAGATGTCGCATAGTCTGCCCGATCAAAAGCGGTGTATTCGCCCCCCCGAATAGCACACTCAAACACCGTTGTTTTAACAGGTTGGCGCGCAGTAATAAAACGAGAGGACTGACCTAGTTGCTGCACTTTCCCGGGTAATAGACAATCAACCACCATTAAGTCATCGGCTGAGTGTGCCACCTCATTTTCATTGTCAGTGACACTTTCTTGAATAGCAGCACATGCCGTTAATACTGAAAGCAATAAAATCAGGCCAATCTTTTTCATACATATCCTTTGATTATAAAAATGCTCCGCTCTCTAAACAACATTCACCTGACATAAAATTCCAAGTATGAGTTTGTTAGCATGCGTTACCGCGCATCATACCGTTTCATGCCCATAGATAATATTAAAACTACTAAAGTTGAGCACTCCATAACGAACTTTTTTGTTTATTTTGTCTCTACAAGATCCGCACTTATCTCAAGTACACGCCGCATAATTTCTGCCTGATAGCCCACCCAAGCTTGATTATGTCCCTTGACGGGGAGCGCTACCACGATCGAATTAAGCTGGCTGGTCGAAAATATTTTCACCCACTCAGTTTTTATCACTGCATCCAAGGGAGAGTAAAAGTGCACCTGTTTGATAGTTTGAGTCGCGGTTTGTCTTAAACTTGGATCTAAAGACCCAAGCAAATCGGTGTACTGATGATGCTCAGTCCATGCCTGTACATTCAGATTACCCGCAATAGTCACAACGGCTTTCACTTGTGATAATGTTGCAGCCATCAACATCGCGAGCGTAGCCCCCCCGCTGTGGCCCACTAATATAACATCCCTATTTGCGATATTTTCACTTAGTACACTGACCAAACTCGACACTACCGGTTCACTATAGCGCCCATGAGTAAACCAATATGCTGAACAGGCTTTATCATTCAAATCAAAGTAACAAGGCCGCCCGAGATAAATAGCCGGCACCTCAGCCGTCAAAAACCATTGCAATAAAAGAGGCTCATCAGGTGTAGGATCAAACGCAACCCTGTTATATCTTTGCCAAGGCGCACCATCACCGTCAATAAACACAATAACAGGCCCAAGCTTATGCTCAAATACAGCGTCATAAACGTTACTTATCCACAGGTGCTTAAAGTTTTCAGATGATTTGACCTGATAGGCTTGCCCGGCATCCTCTATTATTTTGTAAGCAGGCAAACTGCACGCACCAATAAGAAGCATTAATAAAATGCACCCTGCGCCACGAATAAGCCGAGTAATTCGACCAAACAGGCGATTTTGTATTCTTATGCTAGACTGATTTAAGATCACAAATTGTGCCATTGCAGCTCATTTAAATGGGTAATTCGTTAATTTATGTGACGCTCACATCATTCCTAGAGCGGATGAAATTATTTTAATTAGTGCCACATTTACTTTGAAACTTTTGTTTTGTACTTTGTACCAACAATCTAGCTTGTGCACGAAAGAACAGTATTCAAACTTATCAGGGGATAAACAATTTCTCCCTAAACGTTTTATAAATTTTAGCTCAATGCAACAAAAGATGACATAAATGGAAAGGCAAGACATTCATAGTTTACTAAACCCAATTGATGGGGATAAACCCTGCGGTATAGACTTGAGAGAAACCTCAAGTGCCGATTATCAAATATTAAAAGATGCTAGAAGGACTATTGCGAGTCTTGTGCGCGCTAGAAAATTTGATAACGATGCCAATGGCGAAATCAATAACCACTGGCAAACTATATATCAACTAGCCCCTACAGTGATCAAAGATCAGTCAAAAGACTTAGAGGTCGCCGCGTGGTTCGCTGAAGCATCGTTAAAACTCCATGGTTATGCCGGCCTTCGAGATGCTTTTGCACTAAATGAAGGTTTAGTTGAACAATTCTTTGACAACATTTTTCCTTTACCGGATGAAGACGGTATCGAGACCCGCGTTTATCCTTTGATCGGCCTAAACGGTGAAGATGGTTCAGGTACACTTATTCTGCCACTTAAAAACGTCGCATTAAGTGAAGAATATGACATGCCATTTACCTTCAACCTTTATTCACGCTGTGTTGAAGCAGAACAAATCACCGATCCTGATGCAAAACGACAACGCACTGATGATATTGGCTTAAGCCTTGATGCCATAAATAACCAAGTTAACGCATCATCCTCTGATTTTTACCAAACACTCATCGGAGAATTAGAAGCCTGTTTAGCGCATTTCAATAGCATGACCAATATGCTCGATACCAAGTGCGGTTTGGCTGACTCGCCCCCCAGCTCTGCCATTAAGAAAAGTCTTGAAGCGGTTCTTGATGCCATCAAATCACTCACTAAAAACAAATTTGTGGCGCCCCTAGAAAGCCCAGACGTACAAGAAGACCCTAAACAAGCAAGTCCGGGTACAAAATCGAGTGATACTGCATCACAGGTGCCCCAACAAACAACTATTTCTGTCGGTGCAATTACGTCTCGTACTGAAGCACTCAACCAGCTATTGCTAGTCGCAAATTACTTTCGTCAAACAGAACCGCACTCACCACTTTGTGGCGCACTTGAACGCGTCGTTGACTGGGGCAATATGTCGGTTCAAGAGTTAATGCTAGCCTTGATTCCTGACCCTTCAGCCAGATCGATTTATACCCAACTTACCGGCATAGATTTAGGTGAAGATGCTGCGCCTATCGGCCAGCTTTCGCAATCAGCAAAAATAACACACGCAGCTCCCGCCGCCGCACCTGCAGAGGCTCCGGAGCAAACGACAGAAACAAATGATTTCGGCCAGAATGACAACATTAATGGCTGGTAATTGACCTTTTAACGCTGCTTTTTCATTAATAAAAGCAACTTTGAATACATAACGAGGGAATATAAAATGTCTGATAGCTTACAAGATAAACTTTCGCGAGTGAGAAAGCCTCGCGTTCATATCACATATGACGTTGAAACAAATGGCGCACAAGAGAAAAAAGAGCTGCCATTTGTTGTGGGTGTGATGGGCGATTATTCTGGCGATAATACCGCGTCAAAAAAAGCCTTAAAAGAGCGTAAGTTTGTTCAAATTGATCGCGATAACTTTAATGACATTATGGGTAAAGTTGAACCAACCTCTGAACTTAAAGTAGATGACAAGTTATCTGGCGAAGACGGTAAACAAATGGGCGTTAATCTTCAATTTAACTCAATTGAAGACTTTGAGCCGCAGAACATCGTAAAACAAGTTGAACCGTTAAAGCAGTTATTAGAAGCGCGTAATAAACTTCGAGACTTGATGAGCAAGGCTGACCGCTCTGAAGAGCTTGAAAATGTACTTGAAGAAGTACTTAAAAGCGCAGACTCAATTGCCTCTCTGTCAGGTGATTTAGGTATTGAAGATAAGCCAGAGGGAGCAGAATAATGAGTGAAACAGAAGCACAAGGCCAATCAGCAGAAGCTCAAGAAGGTGAAGCACTCAGCTTCCTTGATCAAGCGATTACAGCGACTAAGCAAACAGAACCTGATACGACAAAAGACTTACTTGCAAACTTAACCAAGCAAGCAATGGCGGGCACTTTAACGTGGGATCGCAACTTAACCGTCACAATCGAGCGTGCGGTCAGTAAAATTGATGCGCTTATTTCATCTCAGCTAGCCGAAATAATGCATGCTGAGAAATTCCAAAAGCTTGAAGGCTCTTGGAGAGGTATGCATCATTTAGTCATGAACTCAGAAACCGGTTCTTCTTTAAAAATTCGCATGTTAAATATTAGCAAAAAAGAATTATTTAAAGATCTGGACAAAGCAGTTGAGTTTGATCAAAGCCAGATTTTCAAAAAAGTATATGAAAGTGAATTCGGTATGGCGGGTGGCGAACCTTATGGCACCTTAATTGGGGATTATGAATTTTCCAATCACCCGGATGACATTGATCTGTTAAGTAATATGGCTGGCGTAGCCGCTGCTGGCTTCTGCCCATTCGTTTCTGCCGCCGGTGCCGAAATGTTCGGTTTTGAAGACTACACCGAGCTTTCGAATCCTCGCGACCTAGAGAAAATATTCGAGTCTCAAGAATACATTAAGATGCGTAGCTTCCGTGAATCCGAAGATTCTCGTTTTGTTTCATTAGTCATGCCTCGCGTACTGTCGAGACTACCTTATGGGGATGCGTCTAAGCCTGTTGAAGAATTCCGCTATGAAGAATTCCCGCTTGATGAGCAGGGTAAATCACTAGATGTCGACCATGATCAATATGCTTGGATGAACGCAGCTTATGCGATGGGCACCACGCTCACCAAAGCCTTCTCTGAATATAGCTGGTGTACAGCCATTCGTGGCGTCGAAGGCGGTGGTAAAGTAGAAGGCCTGCCTTCACACCTATTTAAAAGTGATGACGGTGATATGGACCAGAAGTGCCCTGCTGAAATTGGCATTACCGAACGTCGTGAAGCTGAATTATCTAAATTGGGTTTCTTGCCTCTTTGCCACTTCAAGAATACCGATTACGCGGTCTTCTTTGGTGCCCAGACCATGCAAAAGCCTAAGAAATATGACGATACAGCCGCCACTGCGAACGCAGAGATATCTGCCAGATTACCCTATGTCATGGCCACGTCTCGAATCGCCCACTACTTAAAAGTAATGGCACGCGACAAGATTGGCTCATTCATGGAAGCCCAAGACGCCGAGCGCTGGTTAAACCGTTGGATAAACACGTATACCAATAGCAATCCAGACGCCAGTGCGGAAATGAAGTCTAGATTCCCATTAGCTGAAGCTCAAATTAAAGTTCAAGAAAATCCAGGTGCACCGGGTTCTTACAGCGCAGTTGCACACCTGAAGCCTTGGTTACAAATGGAAGAATTGACTGCATCACTCAGAATGGTGGCAGATATCCCTAAATCTGGCTAAGTCCAGATTACCAGATTTGAAGAGGGTCAGAATGAATGATCCTCTTCAATTTCCCAATCAGGTAAGCCAATCCCCGATCACTAACGAATCAATCATTCCATGCTTTCAGCTACCACAGAACAGATATTACAAGCTATGGAAGCAGAGCTCGCTTTAGGCAACCTGGCTAGCGATGCCAGCAAATTGATCGTACTCGAATTATTAAACAGCATAGAAGAGTCTGGGTATAGAAGACCTGAATCATGTGAAGACTTTTGGTTATGGGTTAACGCCGCCATTGCTGAAATAGACAAAAAAATCACCAAGCAAGTCAATGAAATATTACATCACCCGAAATTTATCCAGTTAGAAAGTACCTGGCGAAGTTTATATGATTTAGCCGACTTCTCACTTGGGCGCAAGAATATTAAAGTACGCGTATTAGATATAAACTGGGCTGAGATCAGTAAAGATGTAAACCGAGCAGTTGAATTTGATCAAAGCCAACTGTTTCAGAAAATTTACAGTGATGAATTTGATATACCTGGTGGCGAGCCCTACGGTACGCTGATCGCAGACTTCAGTATCAGTCACCGACCCAGCGCGACGCATCGTTATGATGATGTACCAACGCTCGAAAGGTTAGCAGAAATAGCCTCTGCTTCTTTCTCCCCCTTATTGATCAACGCTGCACCACAACTCTTTGGTCTTGATGATTTCGATATGTTGACGCAGCCGATCAATTTACAAGAAATTTTCAAAGAATCTGAATATCAAGCCTGGAACAGATTACGTAAACATTCTGATACACGCTTCCTCGGTGTGACCTTACCGCGCGTATTATTAAGACGCCCTTACACCATTAAAATAGATAGCGTTGGCGGCATTCGTTACGCTGAGTCCAATGCACACGCGACAAAGCAACACTATGTATGGGGTAAAGCAAACTTTGCTCTCGCTAAAGTATTGATACGAGAATTTGCTGAAGTCGGTTGGTTTTCACATATAAGAGGTGTGCCAAGAGATAAATTTGCAGGCGGCGTCGTGCCAGACCTAACAATAGACCACTTCGCAACAGATAAATATCATACGGCTGACAAGCCAATCGCTGACATTATTATATCTGATAGCAAAGAACGCGAATTGAGTGAACTTGGTTTTATACCTTTTTGTCAGTGCTACGACTTATCTATGGGGGCTTTCCACTCCACCCCCTCATTGCATAAGCCAAAAATCTATGAGAAAAGGCAAGTCACTATTAATGAAAAAGTAGCCTCTTCACTACAACATGTACTGTGTGGTTCACGCTTTGCACACTATATAAAAGTAATGGCGCGAGACAAAATAGGTTCTTATGTTCGTTCAGATGAGTGCGCGTCACTAATACAGAATTGGTTGAATGAATATACGGTTTCCCAAGAAGACGCAGAATGGCAAATGCAAGCGAAATACCCGCTTCGAAAAGCGGCCGTTGAAGTAAAAGAAAATCCCGACAAACCCGGCTCGTATTGGGTCAATATCGATTTACAACCCCATTATCAGGCAGACAGCCTAGTTTCTGAGCTACATCTAACAACAGAATTAACGCCACCGCGTTTGATGTAATAAGGGAACAGTTAACATGAAATTAAATATTTTGAGCACGATATCTACAAAAACTAGGCTTTTCAGAGCAGTACGAGTCAAAACCGTATTTATGAGAACTGAGATATGAGCCAATCCAAAAAAGGTCAATTGCTAAGAGCGTCAATATTGGATCGACTAATAGACGAACGCCCAGACCAAAAAAAAGAAAGCGAAAAGCAACGTCACCAGTTAATGAATGAAATTCGAGACGGTGTACGCAGAGACCTAGAACAGTTGTTAAATACGCGCTTTAGAGCTATGTCACCACCTCAGCACTGCCATGAGTTAGAAAAATCTCTAATCAATTATGGTCTACCTGATTTAAATACTTTCAATTTTATTAGTGGCAGCAGCCGAGAACAGTTTTGCAGCATTGTAGAAGAACATATTAAAAACTTTGAACCTAGATTTAAGTCTGTGAACGTGAGTATTCCAGATGATGAATCATTAATGGGTGACTGCCTGAATTTTAGAATAGAAGCTATTATGTATGCCGACCCCGCCCCAGAAGAAATCGTTTTTGACTCATCCTTAGAGCCGATTACTAATATTGTCCATATTGGCGAGGTACACTAATGTCAGACGAACTGTTATCACTATACGAAAAAGAGTTAGCCTTTCTGAGGCAGTCGGGCGCTGAGTTTGCAAAATCTCACCCCAAAATAGCGGGCCGCTTACGAATCAGCGGTGACGTGGTTGAAGACCCGCATGTTTCAAGATTACTTGAAGGCGTTGCATATTTAAACGCGCGTATTCAAAAGCGCTTAGAGGATGATTTCCCGAGTTATTCAGATGCATTATTGAGCAACCTTTACCCGCACTACCTGCGTCCTATCCCGTCAATGGCGATCACACAGTTCCAACCTGAAGATGACTTAGATACAGTAATGCAGATACCGAAAGCCAGCCTGATAGAAAGCGAATCTTTCCACGGCAAAAGCTGCCAATTTCAAACCGCTTACGACAGCCAGCTAGTGCCAATCAAAGTAAATAAAGGCACGATGCAAGAGCGCCCATTTGTGACACCTGGCGCAAATGATGTGCAAGGCGCAGAAGGCGTGATCCACCTACAACTGGAAACTTTTTCACCTGATGTTAATTTCGGTGACTTAGATTGTGAGCAACTTCGCTTTCATCTAAAAGGTCAAGCACAGCATGTATATCCGCTTTACGAGCTTTTACTTAACCAAGTAGAGCAAATTGTTGTGGCATGCCCTGCATCAAGTACTCAAAATAACACCACTGCTAACCCAACTTATAAACTCGTTAAACCGAGTAGAATACAGGCAGTGGGTTTTGCAGAAAATGAAGGTTTACTTCCTTACCCTGCACAATCGTTTATCGGTTATCGCTTACTCACCGAGTTTATGAGTTTTCCTGAAAAATTCATGTTTTTTGACTTGTGCGATTTAAAGAAATGGTTACCTCAAAATACCCATAAAGTTGACCTATATATATACACAAAAAATGCTAATCAAGAATTAGAAAGACACTTAACATCGGACTATTTTGCACTAAATTGCAGCCCTGTTATAAATTTATTCCCACACCGTGCTGAGCCCATTAGCCTCGAGCATGAGCATAGTGACTATAAAATAATTCCAGATGCCCGTTATCCTGAACATTATGAAGTGTACTCGGTTGATAAGGTCATTGGCTTAAGCGGTAATGGTGAGAAGGTTGAATATAAACCCTTCTACGGTTTAAATCACAGTGATATTCAACGTAATGAACAACGTTTTTGGCACACTGAGCGCCGTACAACCAGCGACGGTGAGTACGGTAATGAGCCGGGTTCTGAAATAGATATATCCTTGGTCGACCTGAAGTTTAAAGTCGCCGAAGCATCTGACGAAGTTATTTCGATTAATACGCTCTGCTTTAACCGTAATACGCCTGAGAAACTTCCTTTTGGTAATGGCCAACCCCATTTTAAATTCGTTAACTTGGGCATCATGCTCAAAAGTATCGATACACTTACCCGTGTTACTAGCACCATAAGACCCCCTCAGGGAAACGGTGCACGCTGGCGATTAATCTCTCACCTGTCACTAAACCACTTATCTTTAGAGGGTGACAATGCGGCTGAGCGACTCAAAGAAATATTATCCTTATATGATTACAGCGACACAGCTGCCAGCAGGGCATTAATTAACTCAATACAGGCGATACAAACCCGCTCGATTACAGCACCAATTACCTTACAAGGCAGAACCTCGATTTGCCGTGGTACTGAAATAGAAGTGCTGTTTGATGACTCTCTACTCGCGGGTAATAGTGTGTTCTTATTTTCATCGGTACTTCAGCAATTTTTTGCTATGTATTGTTCTATAAATTCATTTACTCGCTTAGTCGTAAAATTGAAAGGCAGAGTAGAGGCATATAAAATTTGGCCCCCAAGAATCGGCGAAAAAGCAGTCATTTAAGCGAAAAAATCGAGGCGTCTCCCTGGCGTTTTGATTTTTTCCAGTTAGTTCGACTGCTCGAAGATGAAAATAAGCAAAATACCACTAACGAGGTAGGCAACTTTACGCCCGCAGTTAGCGAAGCAATTAAGTTTCGAACAAACCCCCACCTTAATTTCGAACCGGCCCCAGTCAAAGCACTTAAACGCAACAAAGGTAATGAACAAACAGAATTAGAAGTTAACTTCTGGGGTTTAAATGGTAGTTCAGGCACGCTGCCCTTTCATTATTCAGAGCTGATCAGCCAACGACTTCGTAACAATGATCATGCTTTAAAAGATTTCGTCGATATTTTTAATCACCGTAGCCTTTCTTTATTTTATAAAGCATGGCTAAAGCATCGGCCTTGGCTTAAACAAAAAGCCAAAGATGAAACGCTTTCTAAGTATCACGTTAACCACCATCAAGAGATACTAAAAGGCTTAACGGGTTTATCTGAAGAGAAAAATGCATCCTTCAATAAACCTGAAGGAGCCTGGTTAAACTATTCGGGCTTTGCGGCAGCGCGCGTCAGCAGCCCATCAATGTTAAAACAGGCCATTCATCATCATTTCGGTTTAACGGTTCGTATCAATGAATTCAAAGGCCAGTGGGAAACAATGCCTTCAGATGTAAGAAGCCAACTTGCTGATCGAAAATCTAATGGCATGAACAATACCTTAGGCGTAAACGCCTTGTTAGGCAGTCGTTGTTGGAATGCCCAAAACCGTTTCGAAGTTGAAATTATCGATATTGAATACGATCAATTCATGACCTTCTCACCCGGTTCTGAAAAATTAAACGCACTTTATCAATTAATCAAATTTAAGGTAGGTACAGAGCTGGATTTTGATCTAACCTTAAGGGTTCAAAAGAACAAGTTACACGCGGCTAGCTTTTCTTCTGGCGATGTTTCAACAGACAGCCCACCACAGCTTGGTTGGAACGCCCGATTACAAAGCCGCACTGAAACCAAAATACAATCTGACGATATTATTAAAATCAGTGTATCCAAACACGGTATGCACCGATTAGCTAACGCACAGCAACAGGTAGGATAGAAACCATGTTCAATGTTAATTTAAAAGCACTAGTAGAAAGGATGAACCCAACGCTGAAAGATGCACTGGATAGCGCTGCGGGCTTGTGTCTGAGTAAGGGACACTACAATATTGAAATTGAACACTGGTTACAAAAAACATTAGAAAAATCTGACACGGATGCCGAAAAAGTACTGAGTCACTTCGAGGTCAATGTGGGTAAAGTGTTATCTGAACTCAACACCTCTCTTGCTAAACTTAAGTCAGGAAATACACGAACCCCTTCGTTATCCCAAACACTGCAAGATGCCACAAAGTATGCCTGGATGATTGCTTCAGTAGATATGTCTCACAATAGCATTAGTTCTGGGCATTTACTGGCCGCCATGCTAAATGATGACGCCTTACGACGACAGTTAATTGAGTCTTGCCCTTGTCTAGATCAGATCCCGGCAAATGATATACGGGCAACCGTTCAAAGTACCTTCGGTACCACAACCGAATCTCGTCATGAATCTCGCTCGACAACAGTTGAAGGCGAAGCGGCCGCACCGGGAGCAGCAGGCGGGAGCGCATTATCCAAGTTCACGATTAACTTAACTGAACGCGCCAAAAATAAAGAAATTGACCCGGTTCTTGGACGTGACTCAGAAATCAGACAATGCATAGATATACTCACACGCCGCCGTCAGAATAACCCTATTTTCACGGGTGAAGCTGGGGTTGGTAAGACAGCCGTTGTTGAAGGCTTAGCCTTGCGCATAGCCAATGATGATGTACCTACGCCGTTAAAAGGTGTTTCAATCTTGTCGCTTGATTTAGGCTTATTACAAGCCGGTGCAAGCGTAAAAGGTGAATTTGAAAACCGATTAAAGTCTGTTATTGAAGAAGTAAAAGCCTCCCCCGCGCCAATTGTCATGTTCATTGATGAAGCGCATACCTTAATAGGTGCTGGTGGAAAAGAAGGTCAAGGCGATGCAGCAAACTTATTGAAACCTGCGCTTGCGCGTGGTGAGTTACGTACGATCGCAGCCACAACCTGGGCTGAATACAAAAAATATTTCGAGCGAGACCCTGCGTTAACCAGACGCTTCCAGGTAGTAAAAGTTGAAGAACCTTCAGAGTCTGTTGCTATTGATATGATGCGTGGTATTTCTAAGTCGCTACAAAACCACCATAAAGTCAGAATTGCCGATGATGCCATCGTACAAGCGGTTAAATTGTCTGCACGTTATATTCCGGGCCGCCAATTACCCGATAAATCTGTTAGTTTACTCGATACCGCCTCAGCACGCGTCGCGCTTAGTTTGAGTGCCACACCCTCAATTATTGAAGATACCAAACGCCGCATTCAGCAACTTGAAACCAATCTGTCTATGTTGAATCAAGAAAACGCCTCAACTGGCACATGTGATGAACAGATTGAGACCGCAGAAGCCGAAAAAGCCGAAGCCTTGCAAGAATTGGCAATACAAGAAACCCAGTTCGAACAAGAGAAAAATATCATTGAGCAGATTCGGGCGATTCGAGACCTGATCGAAGCAGACTATTTTGCCGGTGTTAACGCTGGCTCTAGCAGTGCTAAGTCTGAAAAGGGCAAAGATGAAGACAGCCCACGCCTAAGCCCAGAAGAACTCTCTCAACATCAAGAAAAACTAAAGTCCTTAGATCAAGAGCTCGCGGAGGTTCAGAAAGATGCCCCACTGATGCAGCCCCATGTCGACGGTCAAGCCGTGGCTGATGTTGTAGCAAACTGGACAGGTATACCCGTTGGTAAAATGGTGGGCGATGAGATCAATTCAATCCTCGAATTAAAAGACCAGCTGGAAGAGCGCGTCATTGGTCAGTCACATGCACTAGAAGCCATTGCGCAAGCGATTCGCACATCACGTGCAGGTTTAACAGATCCTCGCAAACCAATCGGTGTCTTTATGATGGTTGGGTCCAGTGGCGTTGGTAAAACCGAAACAGCCTTGGCCTTAGCCGACACACTGTTTGGCGGTGAACAAAACATGACCGTCATTAATATGTCTGAATTCAAAGAAGAGCATAAAATATCTATGCTATTGGGCTCACCTCCTGGTTATGTAGGATTCGGTGAAGGCGGTGTATTAACAGAAGCAGCACGCCGTAAGCCCTACTCTGTTATTTTATTAGATGAGATGGAAAAAGCGCACCCTGGCGTGCAAGACGTGTTCTATAATCTCTTCGATAAGGGCACAATTAAAGATGGAGAAGGTCGAGACATTGACTTCAAAAACACAGTCATCATCATGACTTCCAATGCGGGTGAAGAAGCAATCCGCGCGATCTGTGCTCAGGAAGAAGAGAAACCTGATCCGGAGTTATTGTTAGAAAGCATGCGACATGAATTATTAAAATCTTTTAAGCCTGCTTTCTTAGGTCGTGCCAATGTCATCACATATTACCCTCTTGATGATGAAAATCTTCTCAAGATCTGTAAGATCAACATGAATCGTATTGCTAAACGCGTTCAAGAGCACTATAACGGTGAATTCAGCTACCATGATGATGTTTTATTACACATTGTCGCGCGTAGCCAGGAGGTAGATACAGGCGCACGTAATATTGAAACAATATTGAACCGCACCTTATTACCTGAACTAGCCTCTGAATGTTTAAGCCGTATGGCCAAGGGTGACATCATTAGCAATATTCACGTCGCCGTTGATGATGCCGCTGCATTTACCTATGATATTAATTAAGTTGTGATTAGCATGGGTTAGCATGGGTTAGCATGTTAGTGGGGGCCGTTTAGCCACAGCCTCCACTTAAGTTTTTTAAGATTAAGCACTTAAGTTTTTTAAGATTAAGTACCTAAGTTTTTTTAAAGATTAAGTACCTAAGTTTCTTAAGATTAAGTACCACTGATAAGTAGCACACCTTTATGGCTCGAAAACCTCGCTTTAATCTAAAAGATCACCCGCAGTATATTATGCAGCGTGGCCATAACCGTCTCCCGTGTTTTTTTGACGAGAAGGATTACGCATACTTTTTAGATTGCTTAGAAAAAGCAGCCAGCCAGTATCAATGTGAAGTGCACGCTTACTGCCTACTCGAAACAGAAATACATATTCTGGCGACCCCAAGAATTCAGGGTGGCATCTCACAAATGATGCAATCCTTAGGCAGACGTTACGTTCAATATATTAATCACCGCTATCATCGCAGTGGCACCTTATGGGAAGGCCGCTATAAGTCGAGCCTGATTGATTCAGAAGGTTATTTAATCACCTGCTATCGTTACATCGAATCGCTTGCTGTCGACAAAGGCCAAGCCGAGTCAGTTGATAAGCACCTTTGGTCCAGTTACTTAAATCACGCTCAAGGCCTTGAAAACAGTTTAATTACCGAACACGCCATGTTTAACCAACTAGGTGAAGACCCAGAAAAATGCCAAGTTCAATACCGTGATCTATTTCAGTACGAAATAGACCCAGGCACCAAGAATCATATAAACGACACCTTGAATTTAGAGTTAGTACTGGGCGGCGATTTATTTAAAAGTCGAATTCAGAACCTAGTTGACCGGCCGGTTCGACCCCTAAAACGTGGGCGCCCTCCTAAAAGTAAGGAATGGGAAGCTTAAGCTACGTTATTTCAAAGCTAAGCTTTCCCTTCAACCGTATATTGTTGACAACATAGCCTGACCGTTCTTCCCAAGCTAAGGTAATAATTGCAAGCACGTCATCCGCCCTCTCGATACTTATCCTGTCCTTGAAATCACAAGTTAAAACGACAAGTGTGCTTATTTGCCTCTTGTTAGTGCCATAAGCGGAGATAAGGAGACTTGATTTCTGAAGCGTTACAGACAACTTAGCGAGCTAAATTTTACTAAGAAAAACAGCTTCCTTAACTTCATAAAGCAGACATCATTTTGTAGGTGACGACATCGTCTGCAAATAAGGCGCAGGACTTGTATCGCTAAATATGGATTTAAACAAAAAATTGGCACTTCAATGTGTCGGAATACGCCTTAACAACACCGCTAGCTTTAGGACGATTACGGGAGGCTATCCGCTTCTTATCGACCAAAAAACTGATATAAATGCTAGCGATAGCGATCCACTACTTCCTGAACTTGTCTACGAAACGTCTCACTTTCGAGAACCACATCAATATCTGACGCTAGCTCATTGGCAAGAGGGTGCGATTGGCGAAGCCCCATATGAAACGGAATCAGAGAGTCGGTAATAAAATCAACATGCCTATAGGCAATATTTTGCTGATAGCCAAACTTTTTAGCGATATAGATAGCCTGCTCTGGAGGCATGATTAAGAAATCCCCCGACCTCCTCAACAACAACAAATGGATCATGGTATCCAAATCATTCGCCTCAACCTTAGACATATTTTCGGGAATATTATCGGACTCCCAGCCTGCTCCCGTTTGAGTAATGATTTTGATACTCTCTAGGTCCTGAAAGCTAGTTGCAGATTCAATTTTATACCTTCTGATATTACCCTTGTGAAAAATAAGATATCCGAAATCCAGTTTGTAGGTGGGGTTTGAGCTAAAGTAAGCGTACTGTTTTCGTTTCTTTGATGGATAAGTCAATAAACCATCGGCTATCCCATGTTCTACCAAGCGTTGAGCCCTGGGCCACGGGTACACTTCTAGTTTTACCTGATGTGAAGGTAAATGACTAAAAACCAGTTTGATAATTTCAGGAATGATTCCGATAGCTGTATCGTCATGCCTTGAACTTAAAGGCGGTTCATCGTCCGCTACCACAAAGGTAAAATTTTCCGCCTGAACGCTAAGAGAGAACGAAAATAACCAAACAACTAGTTGGACCAATAAAGTGAGTTTCATCCCCTCCCCCTTTTTTTTCAAAAAAATGAGATCACTTACAGTCACATATCACTCAAGTATTAGCCACTATGACTGTTTTTTCAAGCTGGTAAGGATCTGTATCACTAGGAGTGGATCTTTAAAGTTCCAAAGAGTTTAAATCAACTTCGTTCATGACAACATCAATGACACGAACAGTTTTTCTTCAGAAAAAGAACCTTATGCTTCTGGGAATGGAGTAGCGTGGTTTCGGTTTGACTAGATAGGAATCGAGGCATCGAGAATGACTCCGGGTAGCGGAATCTAACTACTAACAGCCATCTTAATGATTGCGGGATTTCAATCAATAGTACTCACACATAGATGGTCACCGCGGTTTACCAAGCACTCAATCAACAATAGTAAGACGGTTTAGATTGCAGCCATAGATCCAGGCTCTTAATCGAGAATGCTTACCTCTATCCCTGATGAGATCAGCTGGCAGGTTCCTAATCAGTCTGACGAACTCTAAGCGCATTCCTCAGCAAAGGTAATGCGTTTCGATACCCTAAATAATCATGATTTTTGAAAAGTAATGTTATTTAGGGTATCAGTTAGAAGCGACTCTTTCTTAAAGCCCTAGTACTATGAATGCACTAGCTTACCCAGCATTAATCTTTATACCGTTCATATAGAGCTGGATTTTCATTATAAAATATTTTTCTGTTCTCCAAACCTATATCAATTATCGTATTTCTGTGAAATTTCTCAAAAATGACATCATAACTACCGTCCGAAAGCATGTCTAAAAGACCTTCTCTAATTCTTCTTGCGAGTTCTGGAGCATTTGGTGTAACAAAAAAATAAACTGGAAGCGGGGTATGTAGAGCCAAAGTGGGTTCTATAACCATGTCTGGAAATTTCGTACTCAAATATTGAGACTCATTACTAACTTCAAATACTCGCCTTAGAAGATAGTCAAATCGATTACTTGCAAGCATTTTAAAAAGGCCTTCGTATGAATCTCCGATGACAACGTTATATCCTAGGGCCTTCATCATTTGTACTGTGGGCCCTTGAGAATGAAACCCACCCTCGAGTTTTTTTATCTCTTCAAGAGATTTAATGGCTGCAAACTTTGCAATGTCTGTACGGTTGATAAAGAAAACATAGTACCCAAGATACCCCTTACTTAGAGGTATTTTTACTTGAATAGTCTTCTGTTCCCATCCTGTACTAATAGGCGCAACGTCCACATTGATAATTCCCCCTTTGATCAATTCTTTCAACGCTCTGTTTGGCGCCATCGGCGGGCTGGACTCAATCTGAAACTCGCCGTATTTATCGTTAGTTTTTTGAAGGGCTGTAGTTAATAGCGTTAGGTGATAGCTGTCCAGCGTATCATTTAGAGATAGGTTTTTATGAACCTTGACCTGATCCAATGCATGAGCAGATTGCCAAAAAAATGGAATGACACATAGCTTGAGTGAAAGCGTAAGTACACCAACAAAACTACAGAAACATGCCGCATAATCTTTCATATGCAACAGGGCTAATATTTTCTTTTCACCGCGTCTAGCCCCTGCGAGCAAGTAAAGATAGAGACATTTTAGCTTAGAATATATGGGCGTATTATTCATATATTAGCGCTCCTAGGTATTTCTTTTCTCCTCACCAGTTTCTCAGTATCCTTTGTCACGAGGAGTTTATATATCTATAAAATCATGAATATTGATTATGGCATGTTCAGCTTAACTTCACATTGCGCAGCTTCGGATAATAACTGCGTTTATTCCTATTACGAATAGCTACCTGTTTCGGTAGTACAAACATAACTGGCATTATCTAAGGCAATTTGTGAACGGGATATATGTGTCAGAACATAGCTACTTAACAACAGCTAAATTAGAAATTGAAGCGCTTAAAAAACGGGCTTATTGGGAAGGCGTACTCTGGGGTACGTCCCATTGCAGTACAATTCCAGCAAGACATACTATTTGGACAGTTTTTTTCTCTGTTTCAGTCATACCTACATTGCACCTATTTGAGCTACTAGCCCTTTGTTGTTCTTTTTTTCGAACTGGTCATACATAGGTTTCATGGCCGCTTTAAAGGGAGCCAAATCCGGTTTTGTCACCGTCAGCCCCTGCTGTTGAAAGAAATCGATCAAACTTGCCTCGCCTTCAAGTACAGCATTTGCCATATGCCGAGCACCGGACTCCAGGGATTGCTCCAAGAGTTGACGGTTTTCCTTAGATAGTGTCTGGTAAGTGATAGCACTAACCACTGTCACAAGGTCTTGTACCATATGGTTGGTCAAGGCAATGTGCTTCTGAACCTCATAGAACTTCTTAGCCTTGATTGTGGGTAAGGGATTTTCCTGCCCGTCTACGGCATTAGTCTTCAGTGCGAGGTAGACTTCAGAGAAGGCTATAGGCAAGGCCGATGCGCCGACATACTTAGCAAAATCGAGCATCGGTTTTGCATTGGGCACCCGTAACTTTATGTCCTTGAAATCAGCGAGGGAAGTAATCTTCCGATTGGCGGTGGTTTGACGGGTGCCAAAGTAGGAAATCGCCATTGGATGCCAATTATAGTTATCGATCATCTCCTGGCGAAGCTGATGTCCCCAGGCGCTATTGTAAATAGACTTAATGTGCTCGAAGTCGCGAATGACATAAGGTAGCTCTGTCACTTTCGCCCGGGGAATCCAGTCGCCGATTCGACCTAACTGGGCGTAGGTTATATCCAAATCCCCTATGTTCACCTGTTCTAGCATTTCACGGTCATCGCCCAATTGGGCATCCGGATACAGGCGAATTATGAAACTACCACCGGACAGTTCTTTCAGCATTGCAGCAGCATGTTCGGCGGCTCTGTATTCATTGCTGGCAACCGAGGCTTGCATGCCGAAACGCAGCTTTTGAGTTTCAGCAGCAAAGAGGGGCACGGAAACAATCAACGAAGATGCTGTCAATAGGGTTATGAGTAGTTTCTTAACCACTATTTTCTCCTTCAAGGTAATAGCAACCATTTACATGGAATGAGTTTGTGACTCATCAAACCTTTGATCACCTTAACGATCCGTCTAACATTAAAATAATCGCAGTCAGAGTAACATTTTATAGTATTCATTGTGTACGCTAATTCACAGCAATTAGTGCAATGATCAATTTCACTTGCTGTTTGCTTATGCACAAACTCGGTTCTCAAACTGGTTGAATTATCCTGGCCAAAATAAGACCATTGAGTAACAACTTTGCGGCCTTTCAAGTCAAGTGTAGCTCAGACCTATACTTCCTCATTCACTAGATCAAAAGGGTACGTTTTTCTGGGTGGTTTCAACCTGTCAAAGCCTGCGATTTATCGGAGGTCAAAAAAGATACCGCGTTAACGGCTCATCATGTGCGTTCAGCGCTTGGCCAGATGGTCCTTAAGCTTTAAATGCCCAACCAAGGCTGTTGAGAAAAAGCGAACATTATTGAATTTCAAAACTGGGCAAAATCTGCCCTCCGAGCACATATGAGAAAGCGTCTTTTCTATGAAAACCGAACACTTATGATTAACCCAAATTATCTTAGTTTGATCAAATTTCAAGTGTTTTAAACATGACAAAGTGGGTGCTCACAGCCTTATTTGGAAAAGGGTAATTCTGCCACTTTGAGCACGAAGAGAATAAGCGAATTTTCGTAAAAGTGTAGCGTTAAGCCGTCTCAATATTCTGGAATAAAGGTGGTTCGAAAATTTTTATTGAAATTTTTTGCGATAAGTACTTGGAGATATGTGGAGCCTCTCCTTAAAAAGTCGTCTAAATGAATTGATATCTTGATAACCAACATCGTAGGTAATGGTTTCTACGTTTCTGTTTGTTGTTTCAAGCAAGTACTTAGCTTTTTCAATACGAAGGTTTTGTAAGTATTGAATGGGTGTTATTTGAGTCGCTTCTTTAAAGCGTCTTATAAAGTTACGTATTCCAAAGCCAAACTTTGTCGCAATATCGTCAAAAACAATGGGCGACATGTAGTGTTGTTCTAACCAATGCTGAATTTTCTGAATTTCTTTATCTTCATGATTTCGATTGAAACTTTGCATAACATAGGGTGTTTGGTCTCGACGCCCCGTATCGACAAGCAGTTTTTTTGAGCATTCGGAGGCCAATTCGCTGGATATAAATTTGCGGATCAGATGAAGTAGCATATCACTCCCCGCTGATGCCCCGCCTGAGCAAATTATATTCTGATCTTCGGTCACAATATGCTGCTCGCTTAGCTTTACTTTTGGATAACGATTACGAAATTCATTCGCAAAATACCAATGTGTCGTTGCTAATTTATCGTTAAGAAGACCTGCTTCTGCGACGATAAATGTACCGGTGCACATAGTGGCAATGGTGGCGTCATTTAGATAATGATGCTTTAGCCAAGGTGCAAATGCTGAAAACCCAGGTAACAAAGGTAACACTTGGAACAAAAAACCAGGCACGATAATTAGATCGGTCTGGCTTGTTTCATCCAGTCTTTTTTGCGGGCTTAACACTAACCCTCCGGTGCACTGGACCGGTTGGCCATCTATAGATGCTGTTTCAATTTCGAAGACGGGCTCTACTGTACGGGTATTGATTTGATGCAGAATATTTGCACTCTCCAAACCTTCTAAGGTCGAAGATACGCCAGTAGAAGAACATAAATGCGCCATCAATACCGTTACTTTCATGTGTATCCTCCGTTGAGCCTTATCGGTCTGAATTCTATTGAAACGGAATAGAATCATAGGGCTTTAAAATGCATAAATGGCATTGTATTTGTCATTTATGCCTGTGTCTTCCATTAAGGTCAACATTTAATATTGTCTGCATCGCAATTTAATTAATCAATTTAGCCATCAGGAATATCAAATGCAGGCAAAAGTGAACACTCAAACAAATTCGAAAACAAAGAAGCAGCTTAAGAGCAGAATAATTGAAGGCGCTTCCGCACCAGAGAAAGTGTTAAGAGATATGTGGCAGCTAAGGTTGGATTTTCTGAACTTAAGTATTACTAAAGATCAAGACTGGTTAAAGTTTAGCGCTATCTGTAAACGGGAAAATACGCTATTAATTACTTTCTATGACCATGATGATGTCCTGCAAGGTTACTACACTTTTGCATTTTGTCCGGTCGCGCATGAAAATCGAAAAGCATTGTTAGTGCACGCGAAATACTATTATGTACGCCCTGCCTTTCGAGGACACCCCAAAATAACCTCTTCGAGTTTTAAGTTAATACCAGGCATGATTTGGCGTTTTGGTTTTCGACAAATTTATGTGGTCGCATTTTCATTTCCAACATCGTATGTGTCGCTAAGTAGAACATTTGGCGGCGCGATGGCGATTCAGAATGAAAGCACGCCAGATTGGGAAAAAACGGTGTTAGAGGATTATGCGAGTTCTCAAACTGGGAACGACTGGGATAATAAACAGAAACTGATTTTCAATCAAAATATACCGATTGGAGAAGACCGGCCCGCATCAGATAACGTAAAAGATTTGAATTTACAATTTCAGTCGATGAACCCTGATTGGAAGGATGGCATCTCTATGCCCATTAT
>Ga0209290_1000257_pt1 | contig 46591 bp, 39 predicted proteins | sample EN1Hudsemesocosm_2_FD_184632 | JGI IMG/M metagenome (GOLD analysis project Ga0209290, IMG submission 184632) | Methane-oxidizing microbial communities from mesocosms in the Hudson Canyon - EN10B Hudson Canyon (SPAdes) (version 2) | ecosystem: Environmental > Aquatic > Marine > Cold seeps... | reverse complement strand
TTGGTGCTAATGGTGCAGGTAAAACGACCTTGATGGATGTGATTACCGGTAAAACCAAATGCGATGAAGGTTCAGTCTACTTTGGGCAGACGCATAACTTATTAGAAAAGGATGAAGCCGAAATATCGCAATTAGGGATTGGGCGTAAGTTTCAGAAGCCAACGGTATTTGAAGCCCATACGGTTTTGGATAATTTAGAATTAGCACTAAAAACGAATAAATCTGTTCTTCCTACACTTTTTGGTAAGCTAAGTTCGACGGATATAGACCGCATTGATCATGTTTTGAAAACGATTGGCTTAAAAGAAAATCGTATGTTGCTAGCGGGGGCGTTATCTCATGGCCAAAAACAGTGGTTAGAGATTGGTATGTTATTGGTAGCTGAGCCACGTTTATTGTTGGTTGATGAACCTGTTGCAGGCATGACGGCTCAAGAGACTGAACGAACTGCCGAATTACTGACTTCATTGGCGGGTGAGCATACCGTGGTCGTGGTTGAACATGATATGGAATTTGTACGTTCAATTGCTAAAACAGTAACAGTATTGCACCAAGGTGCGGTATTAGCTGAAGGCTCTATGGATGAAGTGCAAAATAATAAAGATGTACGTGAAGTGTACCTTGGTGAAGAAGAGTAGAGGGTAAAGAATGATTTCAATTAAAAATGTTAATCAACATTATGGTGGCACACAGATCCTTTGGGATCTAGATCTTGATATTGAGCCAGGTTCACGTACCTGTATTATGGGTCGTAATGGCGTGGGTAAATCTACTTTATTACAGTGCATGATGGGCTTAAGGCCCATTACCAGTGGCGAAATTTTAATGGGTGGTGCCCCCATACACAATAAGTCAGCCGAAGCGCGTGCACCGGCAGGTATTGGGTATGTGCCACAAGGTCGTGAAATATTTCCGTTGCTGACGGTGGAAGAAAATCTGCGTTTAGGTTTGCCGATTCGCGCTCAGCGTTTAGGCAAAGATGAAGCGAAAGAAATACCACAGAAAATATTTGATCTGTTTCCTGTATTAGGTGAAATGATGCATCGTCGTGGTGGTGATTTATCGGGTGGTCAGCAACAACAGTTAGCGATTGGTCGCGCCCTAGTGATTGAACCTAAAGTTTTAATTTTGGATGAGCCAAATGAAGGTATTCAGCCCAATATTGTGAAACAAATTGGCGATGTCATTTTAAAGCTAAACGAAGAGGAAGGTATGACCGTTATACTCGTTGAGCAGAAATTAGGTTTTGCCAGACGAATTGGTCAGTCATTCCGATTGATGGAACGTGGAAAAGTGGTTGCTCAAGACAGTATGGATAAATTAAGCGATGACTTAATAAGTAAATATCTGGCAGTATAGGCATTTCGTCATACTGGTAAGTGATAGGGTGCGCTTGCGCACCAAGAATAACGAATACATACCGGAGTAATAATGGATCTCCAGCTAAGATGAATAGCCCTTTAGACCCCAAGTTGATCGAATCCGCCTCTGTAGTAAACGGCTCAAGCTGGCAGGCTCGTTTGAGCTTGTCATTTGCTCAACGCACTCGTGGCGTGCGCTTGGTAAAATGTGAGCATGAAGGGCCGCTTTATGTACAAAAAGCGTTTTACCCTGAAGGGCCTGATTGCGCGCATGTTTATCTATTACACCCACCAGGTGGACTAGTGACAGGCGATACGTTAACGATTTCTGTTGAAGCGCAAGCGGGTAGTCATGCCTTGTTAACCACACCGGGTGCCGGTCGTGTTTATAAGGCTCGTGACGCAGAAGGCGTTCAGACACAAAATCTACAGATTAACGTGCAAGAAAATGCCATTATTGAATGGTTCCCCTTAGAAACCATTCTCTTTCCCTCAGCGAAGGCGCGCATGAAAACTCGTGTCGACTTAAGTGAAAGTGCGAGTTTTATTGGTTGGGAAGTCACTTGCTTGGGTTTACCTGCGAATCAAATTGCTTTTGAGTCGGGTTCAGTTTCGCAGAATATGCAGATTTGGCGAAATGGTCGTATTCTCTTAAATGAAAGCTTAGTGATAGACCAGGGTGATAACGCTTTGCTAACTGCGAATGCAGGACTGCGTTCTTTACCTGTGCATGGCTTGATGATTGGCGGCCCTTTTAAAGATGGCTCACTAGACTTGATTGAATCTTTACGCTTACTTCAAAGCCAGACAGCTATAAATGAATTCCTTGCGACCAGCCATAATGGTGAATTCATCACGGTGCGTTACCTCGGAACGTGTACTGAAAAAGCACGAAAATTATTTACTCAAGCTTGGGCGTTAATTCGCCCTGAGCTGATACAGAAACAAGCAGTAGCCCCTAGAATTTGGGCAACATAGATAAAAAACTAATTAAATATAAAGAATCATTATCTGGAGCAATACTCATGGAACTCCTGCCAAGAGAAAAAGACAAATTATTGGTGTTTACGGCCGCATTATTAGCTGAAAGGCGCTTAAATCGCGGCTTGAAACTTAATTATCCAGAAGCGATGGCTTTTATTACGATGGAAATTATTGAAGGCGCGCGTGATGGCAGAACGGTGGCTGAATTAATGAGTTACGGTAAAACGTTACTAACGGAAGAGCAGGTAATGGACGGTGTGTCGAGCCTGATACAAGAAGTGCAGGTCGAGGCCACTTTTCCTGATGGAACGAAGCTAGTCACGGTTCATGACCCAATCTGCTAAGGAGATATTCTGATGATTCCCGGTGAAATACAAACGGCTGCAGGCGAAATTGAATTAAATGTAGGGCGAGAAACACTGACGCTACGTGTAGAAAATACTGGCGATCGACCTATTCAGGTTGGCTCGCACTACCACTTTTATGAAACTAATCTAGGTCTAAAATTTGACCGTGAAAAGACCAAAGGCTTTCGATTAAATATCATTTCAGGAACTGCCGTACGTTTTGAACCGGGGCAAGGTCGTGAAGTTGAATTGGTGGCTTATGCCGGAGATCGACAAGTGTATGGCTTTCGTGGTGATGTAATGGGCTTCTTGGATGATGCAACAGTGGATGATGATAAAACAGGAGGTGCTGTCTGATGGCTAAAATGGATAGAGCAAGTTACGCACAGATGTTCGGCCCTACCACGGGTGATAAAGTTCGCTTAGGCGATACCGATATCTGGATTCAAGTCGAAAAAGATTACACCACCTACGGCGATGAAGTGAAATTTGGCGGTGGTAAGGTGATTCGTGACGGCATGGGGCAGAGTCAGCGTTCGAGTGCAGAAACCGTTGATTTAGTTATCACCAATGCTTTGATATTAGATCATTGGGGCATCGTTAAAGCCGATGTCGGCATTAAAGAGGGCCGCATTGATTGCATCGGTAAAGCCGGTAACCCGGATATTCAAGATAATATCGATATTATTATTGGCCCAGGAACTGAGGTCATCGCAGGTGAAGGTTCAATTCTTACCGCCGGTGGTATTGATGCCCATATCCATTTTATATGCCCACAACAGGTCGAAGAAGCCTTGATGTCAGGGGTTACCACGATGATTGGTGGTGGAACAGGTCCAGCAACGGGCACCAATGCCACAACTTGCACACCTGGCCCGTGGTATATCGGAAAAATGCTACAGTCTACAGATTGTATGCCGATGAATTTTGGTTTTTTAGGTAAAGGTAATGCCAGCTTGCCAGAAGCTTTGCGTGAGCAATTAGAGGCAGGAGCCTGTGGTTTAAAGCTACACGAGGATTGGGGTACAACACCCGCTTCAATTGATTGCTGCTTAACTGTCGCTGAAGAATACGATGTGCAAGTAGCAATTCATACCGACACACTCAATGAGTCAGGCTTTGTGGATGACACGATAGGGGCTTTTAAAGATCGCGTTATTCATACTTACCATACTGAAGGTGCAGGCGGTGGTCATGCGCCGGATATTATTCGGGCGTGTTCACATCCAAATGTACTGCCGTCTTCAACTAATCCCACGCGTCCTTTTACCCGCAATACTGTTGATGAGCATTTAGATATGCTGATGGTTTGCCATCACTTAGATAGCAGTATTCCCGAAGATGTCGCATTTGCTGACTCGCGTATCCGTAAAGAAACGATTGCCGCCGAAGATATTTTTCATGACCGTGGTGCGTTCAGTATGATCTCATCAGACTCCCAAGCCATGGGGCGAGTCGGCGAAGTGATTACACGTACTTGGCAAACTGCGCATAAAATGAAACAACAGTTTGGCTTTTTAGAAGAAGATAAAGAAATCGGTGCCGATAATTTTCGTGCTCGCCGTTATATTTCTAAATACACCATTAACCCTGCAATTGCGCATGGTATTTCTCATGAAGTGGGGTCGATTGAAAAAGGTAAACTGGCCGATTTAGTATTATGGAAACCCGCTTTCTTTGGTATTAAACCGTCTGCGATTATAAAAGGTGGCATGATTGCCGCTGCGCCGATGGGTGATCCGAATGCCTCGATACCAACACCGCAGCCAGTACATTATCGACCAATGTTTGGTGCTCAAGGTCTAGCAGCGGCTAAAACCTCGGTGACCTTTGTTTCTGAAGCCGCATTGAAAAATGGCATTGGTGAAAAATTAGAATTATCACGTAATTTGAGTGCCTGTAAAAACACCCGCAATATTCGTAAAACCGATATGGTATTGAATGATTGGATGCCTGAAATAACAGTTGATCCACAAACTTATGAAGTACATGCAGACGGTGAATTACTCACGTGTGAACCCGCAACAGAGTTGCCATTATCTCAACTTTATACCCTGTTTTAAGGAGAGGTGAATGTTAGAAGTTTTTGAGCGTTTAGGATTGCATTGCCGTGATGCTGTTACAGAAACGATTACCTTAACTCATGAACAGCGAACTAAGGGGCGTTTAAGAGCAATTAGTTTATCAGGCACTGAAGTTCGCATATTTTTAGAGCGCGGAAACCCATTGCTGGTGGGTGAGTATTTAAAAACAGAGTGTGGAAAACTTGTACAAGTTGAAGGTGCTGTTGAAGCTGTTGCGCACGCAAGTTGTGATGACTGGCATACCTTTGCTCGTGCTTGTTACCATCTGGGTAACCGACATTCAAAGATCGAAGTAGGTGACCGCTGGTTACGTATTAAACCTGATCATGTGCTGGAAGAAATGGTGCATTTATTAGGTTTGCTGGTATCGCATGAAGAAGCGGTCTTTGCACCTGAGTCTGGGGCTTATAGTGTTGGTAAGCATGTGAGCGGACATGGCCATGATCATTAATGTCAGGCATCAGGGTATAAAAATATGAGTGATCCGATCGCTTTAGCGCGATTATTACAGCTGAGCAGTGTTAGCTTACCTGTGGGCGGGTATGCTTTCTCCCAAGGCTTGGAATATGCCATTGAATGCGGCTGGATCAAAAAATATGACGATGTTGAGCAATGGATCAAACTGCAGTTAAAAGAGAATTTAGCGCGTGTCGATTTACCGATCCTTAGAGGCGTGATGGAGGCTAGTTTATCGCACGATTGGGCTCGTTTTCGTTATTTGAATGATTTAGCCATTGCCTCACGTGAAACCAAAGAGTTGCGTTTAACTGATACAGCAATGGGTGAAGCCTTACATCGCCTGTTAAAGAGTTTGGACTTTCCATTTCCTTTTCTTTCTCCTTATGAAACGGAAGACATCAGACTTAAAAAAGATGAATTGAGTTTTGTCAGCTTATTTGCGTATGCAGCTCAGTGTTGGGGCATATCTTATGAAGATGCTGCGACAGGTTTTACCTGGTCATGGTTAGAGAATCAGGTGGCCGCAGCGACCAAATTGGTGCCATTAGGACAAACACAAGCGCAGCAGTTACTGACCTTATTTCAGCCTACAATCGCTCAAACGATTGACCAAGCCGAAAGCACATTAGAAGAAAATATTGGTGGTGGTTTACCTGCTTTGGCGATTGCGAGTGCATTGCATGAAACCCAATACAGCCGATTATTTCGGTCATAAGATAAAAATGTATCTATAAATAGGGTGTGCTTGCGCACCAGCAGACTAAGAAACTATATAAATTGATAGGAATAATATGTCAAAAAAACAAACTTTACGTATAGGTGTGGGTGGTCCGGTTGGGTCAGGTAAAACCGCTTTGTTGCGATCGCTTTGTGCTGCAATGAAGGACTATTACAATATCGCCGTGGTGACCAACGACATATACACGCAAGAAGATGCGCTATTTTTAACGAAACATGAGGCGCTCGAAGCAGATCGCATTATTGGTGTTGAAACAGGCGGATGCCCGCATACAGCAATTCGAGAAGATGCTTCAATGAATTTAGCCGCCATTGATCAACTCATGGCAAGACATGGCGAGTTAGATATCGTATTTGTAGAATCAGGCGGCGATAACCTTAGCGCAACCTTCAGCCCTGAGTTATCTGATTTAACCATTTATGTCATTGATGTCTCTGCAGGTGATAAAATTCCGCGTAAAGGTGGTCCCGGCATTACTAAATCTGACCTTTTGATCATCAATAAAATTGATCTGGCACCTTTAGTAGGCGCTTCTTTAGAAGTGATGGATCACGATGCTAAAAAAATGCGTGGCGATCGACCTTTTGTTTTTTCAAACTTAAAGAAAGCGCAAGGTTTGGACGACATTATTCAATTCATTATTACTGAAGGGATGCTTGAAACAAAAGAGCTACCACCTGCAAAATCGGTCGTATAATTATATATTTATAAGGAAAAACAAGATGAACGTCATTAATAAAATCACATTGACTGTGGTGATGTTTCTGGTGCCAAGCATATTATTAGCGCATGACGGTATGCATGCCTCTGCTCAAACGCATATTGGTGAAAGCCATATGGGGTTAATGGAAATTGCTTTAACAGTACTCGCTCTAATATGTGTTGGTATTTGGGCCTTAAAAGAAGCCAAGAAATAAAATTTCAAAAGTTTAATGGGCTAATTTATTTAGTCCCATTTCCCTCTATTTCTTCGATGCAACTTGAACTATAGAGTTGCTTAAAGGATACCGCTAATCATTTACTATTGAGAAGGTAGTATCTGTTTGAGACCTTTGTACCATTAGACTTCAACTCCGATGTAAAGCGATAGGCTCCCAATAATCGTTAAAATTTTAAGCCTCAGAGTATTAGGCGAGTTTGGCCAAATTGTCATGATTGAACTTACGCTATAATGCTGGCATTGAGCAAGAAGTATTACCTTTCTAGACTTGCATCGACCGGTTGAAACTACATACAAAAGCGCTCTCTTTTGAACCTGCTGAAAATAGATTACTACGGAGCTAAAGCGGTTGTTTTTGAATTAAAAAAAGAGGGACTAATTGATAAAATTGTCTTATCGAACTACGCTGGTATTGATCAATACACTTTTTTAAAATTCTTAAAAATAGCATTAATCGTATTCAGGTGTAGCTTACTATGGAAAACACCCATACAAATACGCCAAAACAGGTATCTGGAAATCAAGTCAACCAACTGTTTGCCTCTCTCACTAGGTTTACGGCTCATTTTCTTATTTTTCTTTCTTGTGTGATAGCGACTTATTTTTTTACTCAAGTCTCGTTTTTAGTCGAAATTGATTATTTCGATTTCTTAAGTGACGTATTGCTTGCGTTAGTTTTGTTGATCACAACTTATTACACTCAGGGTTTAAATGGACCAGCACGGCTAAAGAATTTTTTACTTGTTGGCCTTTTCTTTTTTTATCTGGCTTTTTTTATGGATACGTTGTCTGAACTATTTGTTCAGACCATCATGACGACGACCATTTTTGAGAATTCATTTCAGCTGCTAGGACTTTGCTTAATTTCTTATGGAGTGAGGGGGTGGTGGATTTATAGTCTTGATGTTCATAAGCATCTCAAGCGCACTTCCTCCCAAGATCAACTAACAGGTGCTTTAAATAGACGCAGTTTTCTATCTTATGCTGAAAATGAGTTTGTTAGAGCGTGTCGATATAGGCGGAATCTAGCTATTGCATTTATTGACATCGATCACTTCAAAAAAATAAATGATACTCTTGGTCATTCTGCTGGAGATTTGGTTATCAAAGAGCTGGCTAAGAATATTATGAGCCTGCTAAGGGAGAACGATTATTTTTGTCGCTGGGGAGGAGAGGAGTATATTGTACTATTGCCCGAATGCAGTATCTGTCAGTGTTTGAAAATCGTCGAGCGAATTCGGAAGTTTACTGAAATGACACCAATAACCGAGCATGGAGAAAGAGAAAGCAGGCATCCTATTTATATCACCTTGAGTGCAGGTTGTACTGTAATTCATCAAGATGATCATTCAATAGAAGACATGATCGAGCGTGCAGATGAAGCACTTTATAGGGCCAAAAAAGAAGGAAGAAATAAAGTGTGTACAAATTGGCTAACTGAAGATACTTAAAATAAAATTCAATATTGCTGAAATTGGTGTTGGATATAACCTCTTCTATAACATATGAAAGTTCAAATATTCATCGTTTTTGAAAAAAGTGGGGGCGTCAACGCCTTACAAACTTAAATTAAATGGTTTATAGCATGTCCGATTCTTAATCAATTTACCATAACTTGCCTTTATGATGACTATAATAGATAACGAAAATTGGTCTTTTTTCCATGATGCATCATTTGCTACACCCTAATTGTACTATCAGGTATAAACACTATACTTCTAAAAAGCTTTGTGATTTTAATAGGGGTCGGTCCAAATGAGAAATTATTGCTTTGTATTTTCCTTTTCCTAAAAGGTAGTGCTTTTAACTCACAGGTAGCGGTTTGATAAAATTGAATTTGGCTTAAATTTACAAGGTATCGGTATGTAGTTGTTAGTGGACTCTAGAAACCGAAGATATTAAAAAGATAATACACTTGCGATAGCTGCAAGGGTTCAATTAGTTCTAACTTCCATACTCGTTCTAGTTTTCATAATTTTTTTGACATTAGATTTTTGCGGAATGACCTTGAACATCTTGATAAAGTGAACGCTCTGATTTCGTGGTCCCTTCTACTGCTAGATGGGGGTAAGCATTTTTGATGGACTCTATGATCATGTCACGAGGGACGTCAGCAAAATGACCATGCTCCGCCAAATATTCCATGTGTCGATCGCCCGAATTATCAAACTCATGAAAAATAGAATCGTCTTCTCCATTGAATTCTAAAGGATGTAGGTTCATTAACTTACAAAGTCCTGTATCAAAAGCTGGAGTCGCTTTCACCCATTTTCCATTAAGAAAAATGTCGGTATAGCCGTGCATCACGAATACATTGCTTTTCAAATACTCTAAAAATTGAGGGCTCGCTAAATGGTTTCGGACATCCGCTAAACCTATACGAGCTGGAATTTTGTAGAGGCGGCACAGCGCTCCTAGTAAGACAGCTTTAGGGACACAATAAGACTCACCTTGTTGCAAGCAATAACTGGCACTAAACGACTCGGATTTAGTTTCAAATGTGTAAGCATTGTAACGGACATCATCGCGGACCCCTTGATATAAAAGAATGGCAATTTTGGAAGGATCTGTTTCTATGCCGACGAGTCGCTTTCCGTATTCAATGACTGAGTTCGAGTCATAATCAAAGTAGGGTGTACTAATCAAATACTGATTCATAAAGTCATTGCCTTTCGATGAAAATATTAGAATAAAATTCTAACACTCTTTTTTAGGCTTATGACGATTGAAAAACACTTTCTTATGAGTGGACTTAATAGCTCGTAAATTGATTAGGTGGTCACGCTTAAAATAGGGTTTGCTAGAAACCAAATATCGTTAAAGTCTATAATTGAAAAATGGTTAGCTTTTATAATGCTAGGTTTGAGTTCTTTGTTTGGTCACCATTTTTCACAAAAAAATTAACAGCTTGAATGATTGTAAAACTCGTTTTCATACCTTAAAAGCTATACTCTGTCGGTTTAAGATGTGCTCTTGGGCGATCTTTATTTATTAGCCTTATTTTTATTATTAGTCTTTATGCCAGCAAAACAAAAAATACTAAAAGTTCGTCGTCACTACAATCAGTGGGTTGCGAACCAAACTCTGGAAGATTATTCACTTAGGTTTACGGCGCGTAAAGCACGTAAAATGAGTATTAGTCGGGTAGGGCAAACAGCATTAGGGGCTACAGCATTTTTAGCACTTGAGAGTATTGCTGCAGCGGTGACGCTGAGCTATGGGTTTGTAAACACTATTGTGGCCATGTTTGCTGTGGCAGCTGTTTTTTTTACTACGGGTTTTCCGATTGCCTACCATTCAGCTAAACATGGTTTGGATATTGATTTACTTACTCGTGGGGCTGGCTTTGGCTATTTAGGCTCCACGGTCACCTCGCTTATTTATGCTTCCTTTACATTTATTTTCTTTGCTATTGAAGCTGCAATCCTTGCTTCTGCTTTAAATGCCTTGTTAGGGGTTCCGCTTTCTATTGGTTACTTTTTAAGTGCGGTCGCGGTGATTCCTATTGTTATGAAAGGCATTACGACCATCAGCCGGTTTCAGGTGGGAACTCAGGGTTTATGGCTGGTACTTCAAATCGCGGCTATTGTAACGGTTGTCTATTATGAATTTGACCGTTTAGAAGGGTGGACGAACTACACGCCTACAGCAATGCCCGTCGCGAATGAGTTTAGTTGGTTGTTATTTGGGGCGGCCGCCTCAGTATTTTTTGCACTAGTTGCCCAAATTGGTGAACAAGTTGATTATTTACGCTTCATGCCAGCAAAAAATAAAACCAATAAACGGCAGTGGTGGTTTTGGTTAGTGCTTGCAGGGCCCGGTTGGATTTTTATTGGTTTAATTAAAATGCTTTTTGGTTCTTTCATAGCTTATCTTGCGATTACAGAAGGGGCGAGTTATATCACCGCCAGTGATCCAACGTATATGTATGAACGTGTGTTTAATTACTTAACCCAGTCACCAACTTTAGCCTTGGTACTTGCTGCGGTGATGGTGATTATTTCACAGATGAAAATTAATGTGACTAATGCTTATGCAGGCTCAATCGCATGGTCTAATTTCTTTTCAAGAGCAACGCATAGTCACCCTGGACGGGTCGTTTGGTTGGTGTTTAACGTCACCATCGCTTTAATTCTAATGGAACTGGGAATTCATGAAGCCTTAGAAGCAATTTTAGGCGTTTTTGCGATTGTTGCCGTGAGTTGGTTGGGTTCTCTTTCTGCAGACTTACTGATTAATAAACCGCTAGGCCTAAGTCCTTCTTATATTGAGTTTAAACGAGGACACCTCTACGACATTAACCCGGTAGGGGTTGGCTCAATGTGTATCGCAACCACGCTTGGCATGTTGAGCTATTTAGGTGTCTTTGGTGAACTTGCACGTAACTTGAGTCACTTTGTGAGTCTATTGGCATGTTTTATTGCAGTGCCTGCGATAGCATGGGTGACCAAAGGAAAGTACTACTTGGCTCGGCAGTCGCCAGAGCTAATACCATTGATTGAAAAGCAATCTAATGAGCAGCTGGGTGTGGGGAAATATGATCCCTCTATGCACAAGACTTATCAATCACTCAAATGTGGCGTTTGTGAAAATACTTTTGAAATAGAGGATATGAGCTATTGTAGCGTTTATGCACAGCCAATTTGTTCTTTATGTTGCTCGCTTGATGTACGTTGCTTAGATAACTGTAAACCACATGCTCGATTATCCCGGCAGTTAGCAAATTTCTTACGTCGGTTCATATCAGGAAAAGCTGTTCATATTGTGAACTCTAGGTTAGGTCGTTTTATGGGCTTATTGCTCATTACGAATCTAATCAATTTTGCTTTGCTAGCGCTGGTTTACGAGCATATGAGGCCTAGGGTGCTTGCTGAGCAAATGGTGTTGCAGCAAAGTTTGTTTACTCTATTTTTTATTTTTTTAATTGTGAGTGGCGTGATCTCGTGGCTATTTTTGCTTGCGCATGAAAGTAGGGTGGTCGCTCAAATGGAGTCAAACCGGCAAACACGAAAACTAATGCGAGAAATCGATGCGCATCAGCAGACCGATATGGAGTTACAACAAGCAAAAGAGCATGCAGAAAAAGCGAATGATGCGAAAAGCCGATACTTGTCGGGTATTAGTCATGAGCTTAGAACTCCCCTGCAATCAATTTTAGGCTATGCGCAACTATTATCAGACAAGCCAGAAGTTACCGAATTTCAAACAAGAGGTTTGAATATTATTCATCGTAGTGGGCAGCATTTGGCTGACCTTATTGAAGGCTTATTGGATATTTCCAAAATTGAGGCGGGCCGTCTGGATTTGTATCGTAATCGTGTTCAGTTACCTGACTTACTTGAACAACTCGCGAACATGTTCAAAATGCAGGCAAGTAATAAAGGTATTCAATTAAATTTTATAGTGCATGATCGTTTACCTAATATGGTCATGACTGATGAAAAAAGGCTTCGGCAGATATTAATTAACTTACTTTCGAATGCAGTTAAATATACGGAAGAAGGGCAGGTGGATTTTGAAGTTAGCTATCGTTCGCAGGTAGCTGAATTTACCATTAAAGACACCGGTTCAGGCATTGATAAAGAACATTTATCTCGAATATTCGATCCTTTTGAACGAGTTAGAAATATACTAACCCCGAATGTTCAGGGAACTGGTTTAGGTTTAACGATTGTTAAGCTATTGACTGAGATTATGGGAGGTGAATTACAGGTAGATTCAACAATAGGCGAGGGTAGTGTGTTTAAAGTCTGTCTCATGTTGCCTTGGATCAATACCCAAGAAAAGAAAGAACCAGTTAAAGCGAAAGTTATTGGGTATGAAGGTTATCAGCGGACCATCTGTTTAGTTGATGATGACCCAGTATTACGTGGTTTCTTATCCGATTTACTCATACCATTGGGCTTTACAACCTTAGAAGCGTTTGATGCAGAGTCATGCTTGAGTCTAGTTAGTCATGCTAAGCCTGATCTATTTTTAATGGATGTTTCCATGCCGGGTAAGAGTGGTTTTGAATTGGCAAAGGCCTTACGAGATCAAGGTATTCAAGCGCCGATACTAATGCTGTCGGCCAATGCACATATACCTAATGAACGTCAGCCAGATAAAAATAATAAGGATGAAAAACCACTTGAGCATTCTTATTATAATGATTATTTAGTGAAACCAATTAGCAATAGCGCCTTACTGGATAAGTTAGCTGAGTATTTAAAATTAAACTGGATAACTCAAGAAAATAATAATGACTTGGATACGGAGTTTACCAGTATTGCAGGGCAGTCAATTAAAGCCGAAGACTTCTTAATTCCAGATCATGCTTTAGTTCGAGAGCTTAAAGCTTATGCTGAAATGGGTTATCGAAAAGGGGTTGTACAAACTTTGACTCAAGTTGCTGAGGCTGAAATTATGAGCGATGAATTATATAAACACCTAGAAGAATTGAGTGCTAACTTTCAATTTGAACAGCTTGCAGCATGCTTGGAGTCTGAGAAAAAATGAACACGCCTTCCCATACCGACATTGTGCTGGTGGTAGATGACTCGCCTGATGCCTTAAGTTTGATTAATGACGCTTTAGAAGTTGAAGGCCTAGATGTGCTTGTTGCGCTTGAAGGGCGACAAGCTTTAACGATTGCAAAACGAATACGTCCTGATGTGATCCTACTTGATGCAGTAATGCCTGTGATGGACGGTTTTGAAACCTGTAAGCAATTAAAATCAAATGCAGATCTCGCCGATATTCCGGTTATTTTTATGACGGGTTTGTCTGACACCGATGACATTGTAAAAGGTCTAGAAGTAGGGGGGGTTGATTATTTAATTAAGCCGATCAATCCAGCGGAATTGCTTGCCAGAATGAAAGTGCATTTGAAAAATGCACGGTTAACTAAAAGTGCTCAATCAGCCTTGGATAGCACTGGGCAGCATTTGTTTACATCGACAGATGAAGGAGAGGTGCGTTGGGCGACGCCACAAGCTTATGCATTATTTGCAAAAGCCAAAGTAGATAGCAATGACCTGAGTAGTGTGTTCGCTAATCAGTTATCTCGTTGGTTATTCAAGTCATTAGATGCGGGTGAGTCGCTGCTGCTAGAAGGCTTGGATTACCCCTTATCAGTCCGCTTTGTAGGGCCGCATAGTAGCGGTGACCGTTTAATTAAACTGATTGACGGTAACCGACCTACCGAAGCCGCGCTGCTCAAAACAAAGTTGGATCTAACCGACAGAGAAGCCGAAGTACTATTCTGGATAGCGAATGGGAAAACTAATCGTGATACCGCAGAGATACTTACAATGAGCCCGCGTACGGTCAATAAACATCTCGAAATGATATTTCCAAAACTAGGGGTAGAAAACAGAACCGCTGCAGCAGGTATTGCCCTTAGAATTCTAGCAGAAAACACTTAGTCATCTTTGAATATCTAAATCTCATTTAAGTTATAAATCACCACGTTTTTCTTGGGTGATTTTCTGAATGGTTAATCTAGTTGTAGGTGCCAACTATTGTGTAAACCTCCTCCAAAGTAGGGGTGTCAATATTTAGAGTTATCCAACGTAAACTCTGGACTCTCGGGGAAAGAGCTTTTATTCTTCCTTACCCTGAATGGGGTTTAGCGATGAGGTAGGAACTAGTTCTTTTATAGGCGGTTACTAGATCACAAGAAACAGTCGAGCATTATATGTTATCCAGTCCAGTGCAATTTCTAAGATCCATATGGATTATTATTCGTTTTGAATTTAGTCGTGTATTCCTTAGTGCGAGAGGGTGGATGTATTTGTTCACCTTCGGTTTAATTTGGTATTTTGTGCTTAATTACTTGGTACTCAATATTACAGCGTTGGTGGCTCAGGATGTTGGCTGGCCGATTCCTGAGTTAACTAGCTATTGGCGAGTGGCTTTATACCTATTTCCAGCATTGTGCTTAGTGATTACCGCGAATCAAACGTGTTCTGACCGGAGTCGAGGGACACTTCGTTTTTTGGTGCTTCGTGCTGATCGTGACAGTATCTTTTTTGGCAGATTTATTTCTCAGATGTTAATTCAAATGATGTTAGTCGTGGCTACAGCTGCAACCGCATTCATTGCCGCCGTGATGCATGATGGTTCGGTGATGTGGCCTGGCTTAGGGAGTGCGGCTATTATTGTGACGAACCTATTTATTGTATTGATTCCAATTACCGCGATGATGTCCTTGTTATCTTTAATGGTAAATTCTACGCGGCAGGTAATGGTGCTCGCAATTTTAATTTGGGTCTCAGCATCAGCAGTTATTCAGGGCATTAGCCACTACTTTCCATTTTTCGAAGTCTTTGACTTAATTATTCCTGGAAGGCAATTGTCCGAGTTGTCAGGTTTACCGCTAGCAGAGACTTTATCGTTGGCCTACGTACCGTTGTTGCAAGGCTTAGTGTTATTGATTACTGGTCGTTTTGTTATGCAGAGGGCTTCACTATGAGTGATATTATTCGCTGCGATAATTTATCCAAACGTTATGGTTCCAATCTAGCCTTAAATAACGTGAGTTTTGAATTGGAGTCCGGCTCTCCGATTGCTTTGGTGGGGCCAAATGGCGCGGGTAAGACGACACTCTTTAGTATTCTATGCGGTTACTTGCACCCTAGTTCCGGTAGTGTTTCTTTGTTAGGGCATAGCCCAGGTTCGTCTAAACTATTTGGTCAGGTGTCTGCTTTGCCTCAAGATGCGCAATTAGATCCGTCTTTTTCAATACATGAGCAGTTGAGTTTCTATGCTCGACTGCAGGGGTATGGTGGCAAGGGTGCTAAAATTGAGGCAAGCCGAGTGCTTGAGCTGATGCAACTGACAGAAACGATAACCAGCTTACCTGGCAGCTTGAGTCATGGGATGCGTAAGCGTGTGGCCATTGCTCAAGCGCTTATTGGGAAACCTAAGTTGGTATTTCTTGATGAGCCAACGGCCGGTTTAGACCCGGAGAATGCTCGGAATATAAGGCAACAAATTACCTCACTTTCCGATTCAACAACATTCATTATTAGCTCTCATAATTTACAGGAACTGGAGCGACTTTGTGAAACTGTGTTGTTATTGGAGCAGGGTAAGCTGCAGCAACAAACTCAAGTGAAGGTAAACACAAAAACTGAATGGGACTTTTTGACAGTGTTAATGAATAACCCTCAGGCTCAAGAGGTTCAGGCCACGTTACAGAACTTGGCTAGTGTAGAATCTATCGTAAGCAAAAATAAGAATGAATTTGTGCTTAAATATAATCACGAGAAAGCCCCAGATCTTGATCAACAATTATTAAAAATTATTTCGGAAAAAGGATGGTCGTATCGACAATTAACGCGAGGTAAAACATTAGAAGATCAGTTGTTTTCCTCTTGATGTTAATGTTTTCGTTAGTCCTAATAATTATTTTTGACTAAAACACCTTGAACCAAGCTTGCTGAAATTAGGTCCAAATAGAATATTGAAATTGTAAGGCTAAGTTTTAGTCGATACGACTTAGAGTTCTGCCAGAAAATATTTAGTCTTCTTCACTAAAGTTATAATTCATTTCTGGTTCTGGGGCTTGTAGATAATAGCCCTGAATATAATTCACGCCCGCTTGCCATAGTGTTGATAACAATGACGCACTTTCAACTAAGGGTACGATGGTGATTTTACCCATCGATTGCAAGGTTTGAATCATTTCTTTTGCGTGTTCTTTTTCTTCATCCCCTTTTTGCATGTCTTTGGTGAAGGCGCCTTCAAGTTTTATGTATTCGGGTTCTATATGCTTGAGCAAATTAAAAGGCTTTAGCGCAAGTCCAAATTGATTAATAGACATTTTGCAATGTAGCGTATTGATACCTTTCGCAAATTCTTTAGCCTGTTTCATATAGCTAATTGCATTGGCTTCTGAAATCTGAAAAATCAATGAATCGCCAGGGAGTCGTGCTGCTTTTAAAGCGACATTTAACCAAGATGTAAATGTTTTATCTTGCAATGTTTCGGCTGTTAGGTTGATAAATAGCTTGGTTTCATGACCTTTTGACCGGTGTTCGCTGAGATGCTTGATTGTTTGTAATATGACCCATTTGTCGATCTTACTCGCCATCATGCTAGGGCCTGTCGGGGGGAGGAAGTCGTAGGGTGATATTTCTTCGCCTTCATTATTAAGCATTCTAATAAAGGCCTCATAATGTTCTTCGCCCTGTCCGCGTAGACTAATGATGGGCTGAAACAGTAATTTAAACTTGTTACTGTCGAGGGCGTCTTGAATGAGGCTAGTCGCGATGTCATGATTGTCTGAAAAGGCATCTTTCTTTGGTGAGTAAAGCCTTATACCGTTGCCATTTTCATGATTTTCCTGTTCTTTGACTTCTTGTGCGGCGGTTTGTGCTCGGCCAAGAATGTCATTACTGGTTGGTGAGTTTTCAGTAATTAAGGTTACGCCAATGCTAAGGGTTATTTGTAAGGTTTTACCGTTAACTTCAAATAAATGATCTTCAATCACTTTTCGATAAATTGTGGCTTGTTCTAATGATTCTTCACTATTTTTACTGGGTGATATGATGCCGAAAACATCATCACTTAAGCGTGCTAATGAATAAGTCTCATCTGTATTTTTATCCAATACATGAGCAAGGTCTCTTAGCATTAGATCAGCATCCGCAATACCTAAGTCGGTTTTGATTTTTTGGAAGCTATCGATAGACAGGTATAAAACAGCCGATGGTGTTTGGTTATTAATGGCAAGTTCTTTAGCGGAATGAAGGTGCTCCATAAAATACTGACGATTATGGAGTCCTGTTAATAGGTCCTGCTGGCTCATTTCTTTTATTTTTTCTTGTAATTCAACGCTATCTTGTTCTGGTCTAATGATAACCTGTAAACAGCGTTCTCCATCGTAACTTGCTTCCGACAAGCCCATGGTTATTTTAATTTCGGTGCCATCTTCTCTAAGGGTTGTGCTATTGAAATTTGTAACAGGCTCAAAGCTTTCACTTTCTGTAAATGATTTGAAAAACTCTTTAAAGCTTGCTTGGGAGTCTGATGAAAGGGTGTCGAGAACAGGAATACAGATCATTTCGTCGATATCATCATAGCCTAGAAATTCCATGTAAGAAGTATTGGCATAGATATGCATGCCATCACTAATATAGGCGATCGCATCTTTAGAGTTGTCTAGTAATAACTCGCAGCGATGTTCGGCATCGTGAATTTGTACTTCTAATAAACGCAGTTTTTTCCGAATCTGTCGATTTTCTAGTTCGCGGCGGATAGCAACGACAATATGTTTTTCGTTTTCAAAAGGTACAACATCTTTTGCTCCTGCCTTGATATGAGTAACGATATTGTCATGGTCATAGTCATTACTGAGAACAATAAAAGGAATGTCGCGGTCTTTCTTTCGAATATAAATCAAGGCTTGATCTAGGTCGAAATCAGCTTCTTCTTCTCTACCAAGAAATAAATCCCAAGGTTGTTCTTCAAGGGCTTGGATTAAGTCCTCCTCGCTTTCTATTCTTGTCGCACGAGTAGGGATTCCTGCATTGCGTAGCAAGCTGATCATTTTTTCAGCGTCATTCTCTGATTTATCGAGAATCAGTAAAAATATTGTTTCTTTTGTTCTGCTCATTGCTTAGTCGTGTTCTCAGTTTTGTTTTGGTTCAGTTAGTACAACTAATAGTTTTGCGCTTAGAATTGCTACTTTTATGGTATTAACCATCAAAAAACTACAGTGTTGGCCATAGTGAATCGAAATCATCTTCTTTATCGAGAGAGGTAGTTTTATTAGCTTGTGCACTTTTGCCTATAATTTGTACACTTTCAGATAATTCAAACTGGCTGAAACTCCCTGTCGCAGAAACACGTTGCTCTAACTGGCACTTACTTTCGTTTTCACTTAGCCTAATTGATACTTTGTGACCTGATTGGAATGGTAATCGTGGTGTAATCAAAGTGGCTGGTTGTCCAATACTACTTAGCTCAGGCAATAACATACCACGTAGGTATTCACTAGGGTCGCCTGTGCGTTGCAAGAGTTGGACGCCACAAGGTTGTGCGTTAGGTGCTAATAATTCTATGCCTAGTTGTGTGCCTTTTTTCTTTATATGCCTAATCCAGCGAATAACAGCAATACTCCAAGACTGGTCTGTCGTTTCTCGTAATGAAATTAATTCACCCGCCTGAATGTTTTTAGGTACTTCCCCTGCCCATTGCAAACAGTATCCGCCAGGGCTGGTATTTATTAATGGAATAACATAGTTAGGGTAGCTTTCATTATCTTTTTGTACTGGACGGTCAAATGAAATGTCAGATCCTAAGGGGCTTGATTGGCTTGCTGTGCCCCCACCCGTATCATAAACGCCTGCCCAAGCATCGCTTTGGCGACGGGTTTGGGTTAAAAAGATATTTTCATCACTTTCAATATTTGAAGCATTGCGATGAAGCATTTGGGTGTGAAATTCAACTTCACCCGAGGCGTAAAAGTGAGAAGCACTTAAACCAACGCATAAGTTTAATGAACCTTGATTGGCGAGGCGTTTAAATGTGCGTTTAGTCAGTATGCCAAATGCTTGATTTAAATGATTGATTAATACATCAGATAAACCTTTAGGGGAGGTTAGGTGAGAGCTGCCATCCCCTTGTTTTTGCTGAAGAGAACTAAGGTGATCAGTTAATCGGTCAACAAGCTCTGCTGTATCAAAGCCGTAGTAATGCTCAGTGAGTGAACTATGTAATAAACTACGGTATCTTGGAGGTAGATCTTGCTCCATATTAATAATGAAGACGGCATTGGCAGAGTATTCAGGCCCTGCTTCCACATAGTCAGACCATATCTCAAATGCTTCGTAAACTAATTGAATATCAGCTTGTCTTAATTGATTAGGGCGACAACAGCTTAATAAAAGGTTTTGCTTATAGGCTTGGTCGATACGTGTTTCAATTTGGTGCTTATTTTCTTTGTCGGTAATAATATATTTAAGTAAATTAATCGTTTCAGAAAACTTAAACACGCGATGGATGTCTATCCAAAGGTCTTTTGGTGGCGGAATATAAAGTTGATTTGCTCTTAATAATACACGTCCATACTCCGTTATCATTCTGTGTGCAGCACAGGCAAAGATTTTTCTAGTTTTTTCATTCGAAATATTAGGTGTCGCACCTGCCATCACTGCTTTGTAGCCATTGGCAAGGTGAATTTGTAGCGCTTGCGTTAGGTTTGCGATCTTTTGCTGTTTTTCTGAAAGCACAATTGACTGGTTGAGAAAATGCTTTGAAAGTTCTTGGCAAACATAATGGATCGGTTGACGCATTATTTCTAATAATTGAGATCGAATAACTGGCGTAATTATTAATTTATTGAGTTCGATAATCGCCTGATATAGTTGCCGAGAAGTTTCTCCGACATTTGCCATGGGTAAGTCTTTTACCCATTTCTTTATTGCAACGGGAGTGTGGTCAGCAAAAGATAAACTCGTGAGAGTCTGTTCTGACACGGTGATGTTTAATTCAAGTTCAGGACCAAGCATTCAGTGTTCCGGCTTATGTTCAAAGTATGTGGTGTGTTGCAACGTTGTTTTATTTGTTTCGAAAACAAGGTGGCAAATGCGCTTATAAATAGCATAGCAGGGATTACAATAAAATCTTGAGCTTGAAGGCATAATTTCAAGAAAAAATTCACAATGGGGTCTTGTCAATTCGTCTTAAGGGTAAGCCGTTTCATTAATATGGTTGTTAATTGAGGTTTTTGATTCTTGTCCAGGGATTTCAATAGCTAATTTTGGCACTAAATAGCCTGGAAGAGAAGCTTGAAGCGCTTGGTGAATTTCTTTCGCTTCAGCTATGGGTACTTCAAAATGAGCAGCGCCAGCGACTTTATCTAAAATAAATAGATAATACGGTAAAACTCCGATATCAAAAAGTGCTTCACTGAGCTGTGTAAGTGTTTCTGCTTGATCGTTGACTGAGCGTAAAAGGACAGACTGGTTGAACAGGGTGACATTCTTGCTGCTTAATTGTTTTGCGATGATGGCTAATTCATCGCCTAATTCATTAGAATGGTTGCTGTGCATTACGATGATAATGGCTTTATTTAAGTGATCAAGTGATTGAAGGAACTCTGTATCAATACGTTGAGGCAGCGAAACAATTAAACGTGAATGAATTCTAATTCGGGTTACATGAGATATTTGATCAATCTCCTTTAATAGCCAGAACAAGTAAGCATTGCTGTGTATCAATGGGTCGCCACCGCTTAATATGACTTCTGAAACGTGCTCGTTTTGTTTAATGTAATTCAGGGCAGATTGCCAATCAGACTTGGACTGTCGATGTTCGGAATAAGGAAAGCTTCGCCTAAAACAATAGCGACAGTTAATAACGCAAGTGCTGCTAGCAATTAGCAATACTCTATTTTTATATTTGTGAATTAAGCCTTTTACAGGTGAATAATCTGCTTCAGCTAATGGGTCGTTAGAAAAACCTTCAACTTCTTTATGCTCTGCTTTTTGAGGCAGTATTTGTAAAAGTAATGGGTCGTTAGGATTACCTTGCTCAATTTTATCTATGTAAGGCTTCGGTACGCGTAATTCAAATAATAATTCTGCTGAATTTGAGGCGAGTGGATGACTTTCCAAACCGACTAACTGAAGAAGTGTTTGAGTGGTAAGTTTGGATTGGCTTAATAGTTCTTTCCAACTCGGCGCTTTCGCCGTCTTACCTTCGACAGGAATGGTGGATAGATGTATCATATGCGCCTTAAATTGATGGATCTTATCTGAGGTGGCTAATTTACACTGCCACAGCCGGATAAGGCAATACAAAGATACATGCCCATTAGGTGAGAAATTATGGCTAATTATTCTACCAGCGACTTGCGTTCAGGTTTAAAAGTAATGTTGGATGGTGATCCGTGTGCAGTGGTTGCAAATGAACTTGTAAAACCGGGTAAAGGCCAAGCATTTAGCCGTACTAAGCTACGAAACTTGCGTTCTGGTCGTATTTGGGAGCGTACTTTTAAGTCAAACGAATCACTTGAAGCCGCAGATGTCATGGAATATGACATGGAATATCTTTATACGGATGGCGAATTTTGGCACTTCATGATGACGGATGGTTCGTTTGAACAGCACGCTGCGGATGAAAATGCTGTTGCGGACTGTGCTAAGTGGTTGAAAGAGCAAGAAGTATATGTGGTTACCCTGTTTAATAGTGCTCCGTTAATCGTGACGCCACCAAACTTTATCGAGTTGGAAGTGGTCGAAACTGATCCAGGGCTAAAAGGTGATACCGCTCAAGGTGGTACCAAGCCAGCAACGTTTTCAACAGGCGCGACGGTGAACGTTCCTCTTTTTGTAAATATTGGTGAGGTGTTGCGAATAGATACGCGAACGAATGAGTACGTTAGCCGTGCTAAAGCGTAAATAAATATCTTGTTTGTATTTAGTTTAATGAGTACTTGGCGTGCGAGTTGTTCGCAAGCAAATTTGAAAGCTCGAGCAGCCCTCTATGCGCAGGTTCGAGCTTTTTTTGTTGCACGTCATGTACTAGAAGTAGAAACCCCTTTGTTGAGTGTTTCTACAGCTACTGATCCTCAATTAGAGAGTATTCAAGCCCAAGTTAAAATTCATGTCGGGCTTGAGGCAAAGCCATATTACTTGCAAACATCGCCTGAATTTCCGATGAAGCGGTTACTCGCATCGGGCAGTGGTGCCATTTACCAAATCTGTAAAACATTTCGAAATGGTGAAACCGGGCGAAAGCATAACCCTGAATTTACGATGCTAGAATGGTATCGGCCTGGTTTTTCATTAGAAGACCTGATGCAGGAGCTTGAACAGCTCACCACCCAAATTCTAGGCACGGCTGAGGCTGAGCGTTTAAGCTATCGTGATGCTTTTTTACATTATGTAAATATTGACCCTTTTAATGTAAAAGATGCTGAACTAGCCTTAAGGGCGCAAACGCTTGCTGACTACCATGGCCCTGAAATGTCGCGAGACGATAATCTGAACCTGATCCTTAGTATTTGTATTGAACCAAATTTGGGTATAGATCGCCCTTGTTTTTTATATGAATACCCTCCTAGCCAAGCGTCATTGGCGAAAGTGAATTTGTCTTCAGCTGGTGTTCCTGTTGCACAGCGCTTTGAGTTGTATATTCAAGGTATGGAATTGGCTAATGGTTATTTTGAACTCACAGATGCAGACGAGCAAGCTAAACGTTTTGCACAAGATAACTGTGAACGAAGCCAAATCGACTTGCCTACCATTCCTCCTGATGAGCACCTTGTGGCTGCTATGAAACATGGCTTGCCAGCTTGTTCCGGCGTTGCTGTAGGTCTAGATCGAATGTTAATGCTTAAAGTTGACGCAAAGTCGATTGAAGACGTTTTAACCTTTCCTATTACTAGAGCTTAGGCTCTATTCTTCAGCTAACGTAGCCATAAATTCTAAAGCCAAAGTATGCGCATCACCAGGCCAACGGGCTGAGAGATAATTACCATCTTGAACGACCCATGCCGGTTTTGAATTGTGTCTACTATCGCGGGCAATGCCAGAGGTTTTAAGAAAATAATTAGGGCTATGTTCTGGTACGTCTAAAAAGTCTTGTTCACTTTTTAACGCGCGTTTTATTTCTTGCTCTACGCTCCAAAATGCTTTTGGCTCGTTGGGCTTTTCAATGTAAGTTCGGTAGTAGTTTGAGTCCCAAAAGCGTGCAAAATATTTTGTTAACTTCCATGCTGAATTTTCTAATTTCCATGTTAATGCAGTTGTTTTTTTTCCATAAAGAACAGACTTTTGAGTGGTTTTAGATATTGAGCGTGCAGCCAAGACCACTCCGTGGCAAATTGCAGCAATAGGCTTATGTTGCCCGTTGGCATTTTTATGTTCAAAAAAATCAGCCACAAACGTTTGTAAACAAACACTTTCGAGATAGGGCTTCATTCTAGGTGCATGCCCTCCAGGTAAAAGTAAACCATCAAAGTTTTCTACTTTTAGGTTTTCATATTTACATGGTGCTTGAAAGCTGGGGTCTCGGAGTAGAGCTTGGTAGGCTTTTCGTGCATTTCGGTCTGCACGTAACATTAATCCAATTAAACGAATTCTCTTAATAAAAGGAATCCAACCCCACGGGTCAAGCCCTTCACCGGAGAGCATCATGTTATCAGCTTGTGCAGTTTTACCATCAGGCGTGGAAAACAGTACTTTTACACCATTTGCATTCAATATTTGCCATGGTATTGCCACTTCAGTTGGGTCGAAGTCGTAGTGAGGCAGCGGGATAATAATTGTTTTATTAAGCTTGGTTATTTGGGTCATAATATCAACTTATTGTATTTGTTATTTATAGTCAGAATTTAAGACGAACGCTTCAAAGTCTTTATCAATGCCAAATATATGGCGTGTTAGCCATTCACGCAAGAATAAAGAGATTGACTCCCTTACTTGCTCATCTAGCTGGTGTTGATCAAGGGTCATTGCTTTTAGCTCTTCTCTAAACTTGTTGTGTGCTCTGATATGTTCCTCAGTTCGAGGGTAGTTAAGTTTGAGCATATAGCTTTCTTCTAGAGAAAAATGAGATTCTGCGTAGTCGTTAAGTTTTGTGAATATATCTAAGCCAGAATCTAATGTTTTGAGTTGGTCAATAAGTTTGAATAAAGTTTGATGTTGTGTGTCTTGCCAAATTAGCTCACTTGTTTTTCTCACGCTTATTTGCCTCAAAAATTGTGTAGTCTAAGTTTGTATATTATTGGCTTAATGTATTGACTTCAAGGTGAGTGGTTTATATGGTGACTATTGGTCATATTTATAAATAGATGCGGTTGTGATGTCAAGACTAACTAAGATAAATTACTTTTATAAAGCTTTCAGCACTGCGGTACTGAGTTTAATGCTTGCAAGTTGTGCCGTAAACTCAACACAAAATGACTTGATGTTTGCTTCATACATTCTAGATGAGCAAGAATGTGTGGTGCTTGTTCATGGTCTTTGGCGAAGTGGGTTTGCAATGAGAAGTATTGCAAGTGACCTTGAAGGTCATGGCTATCAAACGGTGAGTGTCGATTACCCATCCACCCAAGAAGAAATTCCAGAGTTAGTACAAGGTTATTTATTAAAAAGCTATGAAGAATGTGCTCAAACAGGTGCTCAGAAAATTCATTTAGTTTCCCATTCGATGGGAGGTATTCTAGTTAGGCAGTTTTTACAAAATCATACTTTGCCACTAGGCAGTAAAGTAGTGATGTTGAGCCCACCGAACCAAGGTTCTGAATTAAGTGAAAAGTTTGGCGAAAGTTGGTGGTATCAATGGGTGGTAGGCCCAGCTGGCGTGTCTTTATCGACAAAGCACGAAGGTATTATTTCTAAATTGAGAGAAGTTGATGAGCCGGTTGGTATCATTGCCGCTTATCGCGATTGGAGCTTATGGCCGAATACATGGTTGCCGCAACCAAATGACGGCACGGTTTCTGTTGAGAGTATGAAACTAGCTGAAATGGATGATTTTATTTTGGTGAATAGTGGTCACGCGCTGATGCGTTTTAACGATGAAGTACAGCGTCAAATTCGACAGTTTTTAGCAGTGGGTGAGTTCGCTCGATAGCTAGGGAATACTTCTGATAAAATCTGCCACAAAGAGGTCGTGCAACTTCGTGACAGAAATTAATTCGCTAAAACTCAGCAGGGCCGAAAGTAGGTGGCTTTTCTTCTTGGTCTTCGTCTTCGTCTTTTTCTTCAAGGCTTAAAGATAAACCGCCACTGCTACCGGAAACGCTTTGTTCATCTTTGTCACCTGACGTATTCGTACCTTGTACATCTTCAAGGCCATTGTCTTTACTATGAAGTTTAATTCTTAGTCGTAAATTGTTGGCAGAATCTGCATTTTTTAATGCTTCATCTAAGTTTATTCGACCTTCTGTATAAAGTCTGAATAATGCTGTGTCGAAGGTTTGCATGCCGAGGTTTTCGGACTTTTGCATTATTTCTTTAATGCCTTCAATTTCCCCGCGCATTATTAACTCGCTAATAGTGGGGGTACCCAAGAGAATCTCGATTGCAGCCGCTCTTTTATTATCGACCGTTTCGACTAATCGTTGAGATATGAAGGCTCTCAAATTGAGTGATAAATCTGTTAATAGTTGGTTGCGGCGCTCTTCTGAGAAAAAATTGATGATACGGTCGAGCGCTTGGTTTGCATTGTTTGCGTGTAAGGTGGAAATACATAAATGCCCTGTCTCGGCAAAAGCTAGTGCATGCTCCATTGTTTCTTTATCGCGAATTTCGCCAATTAATATCACATCGGGTGCTTGTCTTAGCGTATTTTTGAGCGCTTGTTCAAAGCTGCGTGTATCGACGCCTACTTCTCGTTGATTGATAATGCTTTTTTTATGCTTATGAATAAACTCAACAGGGTCTTCTATGGTGATTATGTGGCCACTGCTGTTGGTGTTCCTATGGTCAATTAAGGCCGCTAATGAGGTCGATTTACCAGATCCAGTCGCACCAACAAATAGCACTAAACCACGCTTAGCCATAATGATGTCTTTTAGCACGGGCGGAAGACCTAAGTCGTCTACTTTAGGGATTACAGTGACAATGTTTCTGGCAACGATTGAAAGTTCATTTCGCTGTTTGAAAATATTTACCCTGAAACGGCCAACGCCTGAAATGGTATAAGCTAGATTCATTTCTAGCTCATCCTCAAACTCTAGTTGCTGCTTCTTATCCATCATTTCGTAGGCTATTTCCTTAATAGCGCCAGGGCTTAAAGGTGTTTTTTCAATCGGTTTAAGTTTGCCATGGAATTTAGCGCAGGGAGGGGCGCCGGTACTTAGGTATAAGTCTGAACCCTCGTTTTTTACTAGTATGGTTAGATAATCATTGAAATCCAATTTTATAAACTCCCGGAGGGTGAATCGTGTGAAAAAAAGTTTGCCTATTATAAATAGTAGATTCTACCGATATTCGCCAATAATTTAACGAGATAGATATAAAAAATATCGGTAGATATAAGGTGCATTTAACACATTTGGCGGGCTGTTTTTGAAGCTCGTCAAAGTTCAATCATAAACATAAATTATATTTATGATTTTCCTTAGTATTCTGTTATCTTCCCGCGACTTTACTGGAATTGGATGCCGGTTGTACAAATGTTGTTTTTCAATTTAGCAAATTAGTGGTGTAAGTATTACTGTTTGATGAGATTGAAAACGTAGTAGCAGATGACTTTTGATTAACATATCAAAAGTTCCGATATTTTTTGAACAGTAGATATAAAAATGATTAAGTTTAATTCATTTCGCAGCAAGCTAAATCAGCGAAATGCTATGTTAGAGCTCCGTAAAGCACAGTTTAAAATGTTTTGCTTGTTGAAGCAGCCCGCGGTATTTCTCTTCGGAATTTCTTTGGTTTATCGAGGCGAAAAAGCTTGTATCAAACTCCCTTTTTATAAACGCAACCAAAACTATTTACAACAAATGGCCTTTGCACCGATTCTGGCTGGTGCTGAATGCGCTGCAGCATTTCCGTTATTGTCAGAAATATATCTAAATAAACTTCCCGTTAAATTCATGATTAAATCGGGTGGGTTTGATATTAGTCGTCCGCTTAAATCTAACGGTACCTTTGTTGTGCCAAATATAGAAAAAGTGGCGTCTGAATTAAGTGGGAATTGGAGAAATAAGAGTTTAGAGATACCTGTAGATTTATATGACCATGAGAACAATGTCATTGGCCGGTTTAAATTTGATGCCGTATTAAAGCAAAGGGCGGCTTAAGGAATGACGACCTCTTTAATTAAGGATATGAAAAGCCATACCAAAAGGGATTTGCGTCGAGAGCGAAAAGATTTTTTAGTGATACTCGTATTATATGCTGTCGTGTGTACTGTTATCGGGCTAGATATTTCATTGTTTGTTAATGTAATAGCAAGTACTTTTTTGGCAGGGTTATTAGTTAGATCATTCTGTTTACTCCATGAGCTTAGTCACGGTAATTTTTTAGGTAAAAAAAGCCCTGTTCTAACGTTCATATTTATTCAATTTACACGCGCTACTACCGTAAGTGATGCACCTTCGTGGAAGATTGCACATTTATATCATCACCGTCATTTGGGAGAATTTACGTCGATTAGCCCCGGTGGTATTCCTATCTTGACACGAAAGCAGTACCAGGCTTTAAACTTTCGTGAGCGAGCGACCTACCATATTTTAAGACACCCTGTGTTTGTTATTGTATTTGCTTATTTTACGATTTTTACGGGTATTAGCTTATATAACTTCTTAAATCAGCCAAAAAGAATGAAAACGGCGATTCTCCCCGTCATAATTCATGCAGGCTATATCGTCGCATTAACTTATCTATTTAGTTTTAATATTGCTTTTTGGGTGATCATTTTACCTTGTTTTTTGAGTGGCGCGGCTGGCGGATTTTTGTTTTTTATTCAGCATGTCTACCCTGATGCTAATTATGAGCAGGGCGGGAATGTTTCGTCATTTATTAATTTTGGCAAAGTACTAAATTGGTCGAGCGCAAATATTGGTTATCACCATATACATCACTTAAACCCCGCCGTGCCTTATTATAATTTACCAAAGGTTCAAGCAGAATTTGGAGAAATAATGGGCGTGCCCAGAACGGCTGTAAATTTAAAATTATTCACGACCATATTTACAGCGCGCTTTTGGGATGATGAGACCAAACAGTTTTCATATCATTAAAAACAAAGACTAAAAAATAAATTATTGGGAAATGAAATGGCGCAACACTTAACTAGGCTTCTATCAGCAAATTCACGCACTATCTTCATTGTGATTGCTTTAGCATTAGTCATTCAGTCGATTTTGGCTATGGGTATTATTAAGAATACCTCGCCATATTTTATAGGCTTAGAGCATGATGTTCGCCAAGTAGAAGCCAAAGGAAAGGAAATATTCACGCGAACAGGGGACGCTGTACTTGTATTATTGAAGTTTAATGGGGGGACTGTTTTTGACAATAAAGTTGTACAGATTGCGCAAAAACTTAGCGCAGATATTCTGAAATTGGATATTCTTGAACTGGTGGATCGTCAGCAGTTGAGTGAGTGGCTGTTAATAAACGATAAGGCACCAAATAACGAGAAACAGGAAGATCTGAGCCAAGTTTTAGCGACGAAGAGAGAATCCATCGAATTATATAACCGCCTTCAAAGAACTGTTGATCCAGTAGAATTGAATGATGTGTTTGGCGAATATGTCTTCCCTATTAAATCTATAAAATCACTAATTAATACTGACAATATTTATGAAATGGATGATGAAATATTAGTTGAATCGAGCTATTTTGAACGCGCTGACAATCAGTGGTCCTCGCAGGATAAAGCGCTAATACTTGATAATCCTTTACTGACAGGCGGCTTTGTTTCTAAAGCTGGAGACTCATTAACGTTTCATGTGGAGCTGGCTATAAATGAGGAACATACTCAAGCGAATAAACAACTCATTAGCAAGATTAAATCGCTGGTTGACCGTCATTTAAGTCTTGTAAATACTGATATTTCAGTGACTACGCATTATGCAGGTGTACCCGTTGTAAATGGGGCGATGTCAGATGTAATGGAGCGGGATAATGCGCTTTATTTTCCTTTTGTGGTTTTATTTGTATTGATACTGTTAATCGTTTCTTTTAAATCGTTGCTTGCAGCGATTTATGGTTTAGTGATTGCGATAGCCTCAATTGTTATGACGATGGGGTTTATGCCGGTACTAGGCATAACTTTAAATATCATGACGACCGTGCTCCCGATATTTATTATTACGATTGCAGTGACGGATGCTGTGCATGTAATAAGTGATGTGGGCTCACCTTCTCGCTTAAGTAATACTGAAAAAGTGCATCAAAGCATCCAAAAACTATTTCGACCAATGTTAATCACCTCTCTAACGACAGCGATTGGTTTCTTTTCTCTGGCGATGACAGAAATTACCAATGTGAGAAGCTTTGGCATAATGGTGGGGATTAGCGTCATTATTGCCTTTATTTTGTCCGTTACTTTATTGCCATTGTTGTTAATAAAATGGCCGATTTCTTTTATTAAAGAACCTAAAAAGTCACAAAGCTTCTCTTCTGCTGCGAGTGCTTTGCTAACAAAGTCGAATGTCTTTGCCCGAATTGTAGCGATTGTGACTGTTATTGTTTCTCTGACGGGGATAAATATGTTGCGCGTTGACCAGGCAAGTATTCAGTCATTTGATGCCGATACACCCTTACGTTTAGATAATGTTGTGATGAATCAACAAGACGTAGGGAGTATTCCTGTTGCGGTATGGTTTAGGGCAAAAAATGCTGAAGGCGTATTGGACTCAGAGGTGTTAAAAGCTATCTCAGTTGCTGACGAATTGTTAAATTCGCATGATAATGTTGTGGATTCGGTTTCACTGCTTGGTTTTTTAAATCAAATGCACAAAGCCTTGAATGACGATCAATCACCTTTGGATATTCATAATGATGCGTTAACACGACAGTATCTATTCTTGTTGGAAGGGAGTGCTGAGCGAGATTTGGAGGCGGTTGTTAATGTTGGGCCTTATACAGAAACCCGAATTATTGTCAGTATGGAGGATGATAGTTCAGCGAGTATTGAAGGCTTAATAAATTTACTGGAACAAAAAATCAAACCCATTTTACCTTCTGATATCGAGTTGGTGTTTACAAGTTATGGGGCGATTACGGTTGCAGCAGCACATGAAGTGTTAAAATCTCAAATGATTAGCATGGCGATTTCACTCGTACTTGTTTTAGGCATAGTTAGTATTGTGTTTAAATCATTCATTACGGGAGTGATTTCTTTAATTCCATTATGCATGACGCTTGCGACGATGTTTGGAATTATGGGCATGCTTGGCTTTTCGATTGATATAGGTTCTTCTGTGATTGCGAGTATTGCGTTCGGAATCGGGATAGATTACTCCATTCATTTTGTTGAAGCGGTTCGTCGAACCTATCAAGTGAATAATCCACTAAAGGGTATTGAAAGTGCACTGGGTCAAGTTTTTACACCGATCTTTGTGAGTGCTGTGGTGATCTCAAGTGGCTTTAGTTTGCTGCTCCTTTCGGGGTTTAAACCGATTGCTAATCTTGGTCTGCTGATTACGGTTGCGATGTTAATGTCAGCGTTGTTTAGTTTGGTGATTCTTCCCGTGATATTGCGTTTTAAATCTGGTTATCTTTATCATATTGTTGCGGGTCAGCAACGCTACTGAACACTGCGTACCAGCCTAACTTGAAAGGCGTTATCTCGAAGATTAGTGATGGTTGTACCTACATTAAAGTCAACACTCCATGATCCTTCATCTAAATTAAAATCAGGTGATGAGGTCCAAATGAATTTCTTTGCAGTATTGGGGAATACCGAGTCATTAATAGATGGTCCGGTACATTGTTCTTCAACTAATGAAACTAGCTCGGCGACATTTGGTATACGCCAGTCAGCATAACCTGCAAAGCCGCCATTGTTGTTGGTGTCGTTTGCCGTTTGGAGTGCATCTTTCCAGGTTTGAAGCTCAGCAGTGCCGTTGGCGCAATCTGGGTCGCTCAGGCCTTCTACACATCGTTTCCACATTAGTGCTGTGGTGGTGTCGGTAATCGTTTCGTCGCCATGCACCACATATTGAGTGTCGGGTGTTGTTTCTGTAATCGTGTCAGTGTGGCAACTTTGAGCCGAACTATGGGGTGATAAACCGAGCAGCGATGCACTAATAATTATTGAAATAAACGCTGCCGTAGGGCATTGATGCAATCTATTTGAGTTAAAAAATGTGTTCATATTCTCACCGTAAGTGTGTGATGTAACTGGCTTAGATTTGTCGGCATAGTATTAATAGCCTGCGCGAACAAGCCGGACTTTTCGGGTATTGCTGCGGGCAAGGATAAATGAATCACCGTAATCAAAATTCACAACCCAAGCGCTGCTAGATTGCAATGCTAAAGGAGTTCCAGACCAAACAACCTTACCAAGAGAAGGAAAATAATCGCTGTCAATCATGGGGGCTTCTTGACCATAGTCAATGAGAGTTAATAGTTCTTTACGTGTTGGTATTCGCCAATCGGCATAGCCACACAAAGCATGTTCATTGATACGGACTGAAAAGCTTTGGATGTTGCAAAAGCTCGCACTGTCTTCGTCGTTGTAACCATGACAGATCTCTTCTCCATTATTAGCAACCCCTACATCACCGCCATTGCTGCTGGCATCGCTGTTGTACCAGCTAAATTCATCATCAGCATCCGTGATTCCTTCATCGCCAGGTATGTCGTTGCCGCCTTTTTTAACTTCCCACATGAGGCCTGTTACATTGTCTTGCGTACAGTCCCATTCTGTTTCAGTGCTGTCGACGACGGTTCCATCGGTATCAATTTTGGCGTAGCTGAAACCTGCACGACCATCATCGTCATCATTGTGAGTTTGTTCTCGTCCTAGTGAACAATCTTGTTGTTCAATTATCTCGCCCATGCAGTCAAGGTTATTGCCTGTTGGGTAATTAGCGCCCCAGGTTATGCCTGTACCGTTAACTTTAGTGTTGGTGACAGGGATAGGGCCGACGTTGACGTTGACTGTATCCAGTTCTGATGTGAGTTCGCCGTCATACACACTTAATGAGAATACTAACAGGCCGTCCGTGTCGGCTGAAAATCTCGGGTCGGCAACATTGGTGTCATTTAGGGTTACGGTGGGGCCGCTAACTTGAGACCACTGATAGCTGATTGTATCTTCGTCAGGGTCATAACTGTTAACCCCTTTAAGTGCTACAACGGATAAGCTACCAACATAACGATCAACCCCCGCATTGGCAATAGGAGCTTGATTAACTGTTTCAACTGTAATAGAAACAAAGTCTGGCTCGGATGCAATTAAACCGTCATTAACGATGAGCGAGAAGTTAATTGTTGCTCCTTCAGGAGGGGAGGTAAAGCTGGGAGAGGCTTCCGTTGTCGCGCTAAGCGAGATGTCCGGGCCGCTTGTTTGAGACCATAAGTAGCTGAGATTCTCGCCTTCGGGGTCACTACTCAAATTACCCTGAAGTGACACGGTCGTGTCAATATTAACGGTCTGATCATCGCCTGCTTCTGCTATCGGGGCTAAATTTGTGTTGTTGATGGTAATGTTTACGCTGTCCTTAGCTGAATTGTCTGTACCATTGCTAACGAATAGTGAAAAACTCAAAATAACATCGTCACCATTCATTTCGACATCAAGGCTGGTAAAGCTTGGGTCGGCGACGGAAGTTGAACTCATCCCTACGCTTGGGCCGCCAGTTTGCTCCCAGAGATAGCTTAATTCTGCGTCGTTAGAGTCAGTGCTGTTACTGCCATCAAGGGTGACTAAAATGTTGTTTTTAACGGTTTGATCCTCTCCTGCATCAGCCGTTAACAGCGGATTAGTCGGCGAGACTTCAATGACGACTTCGTCTGCGTCAGAGTCTACTAGTCCGTCATTGACAAGAAGGCTGAATGTAAAGATGCCACCGGCTTCTGGTGCGGTGAAATAGGGTTGAGCGGCTTGATTGTCATTTAAGGTTATGTCGTCACCACTGGTTTGTTGCCATAAATAGGTCAGTGAGTCGTCATCAGCATCTACACTTTGGACGCTATCCAGTACAACGGTATCGTTGCCATTGACTGCTTGGTCATCGCCAGCATGAGCGATTGGTTTGTGGTTCGAAACGATGATTGACACTGTTGAGGGTATTGAGTCTAGAGAGCCATCGTTTACTGTGAGCGTGAAACTCAAGCTTCCTTCAGATTCAGGGCTGGTGAAGCTGGGTGCGACAGTAGTGTATGAGCTTAAGGTGATGTTTTGATCTTCTGCTTGTGTCCAGAGATAAGTGAGTTCATCGTCTTCAGGGTCACTACTTTGAGAGCCGTCTAATGTTATTAGTTGTCCGGTTGAAATAAACTGATCATCACCTGTATGTGCCGTAGGAGCTGAGTTAGTACTGGGATCGGGATCAGTGCTGGGATCGGGGTCAGTGCTGGGATCGGGGTCAGTGCTGGGATCGGGATCAGTACTGGGATCGGGATCAGTGCTGGGATCGGGATCAGTGCTGGGATCGGGATCAGTGCTGGGATCGGGATCAGTGCTGGGATCGGGGTCAGTGCTGGGATCGGGATCAGTACTGGTATCGGGATCAGTGCTGGGGTCAGGATCAGTGCTGGGATCGGGATCAGTACTGGGATCGGGATCAGTGCTGGGATCGGGATCAGTGCTGGGGTCAGGATCAGTGCTGGGGTCAGGATCAGGTTCTGGTGAAGGGGCGGGCGTTGAGGGGGAAGATGCCTCAGGAATAACGGTTATAAAAATTGTATCGGCAATTGAAATATCTTTACCATCGTTAATGACGAGTTGATAGCTGAGAGTTTCTTCGCCTGCGGGGGCGATAAAACTAGGCGTGTTGTCGGATTCAGAGCTGAGTGCTGTAGTTGGTCCGCTTGTTTGTCTCCATTGATACACTAGCTCGTCGCCATCGTCATCGTAGCTATTTGAGCCATCCAATGTGGTGAGCTGTTTTTCAGTGACTGTAATGTCAGAGCCTGCATTTGCAACGGGTCGTATGTTGTTTGGAGTGCTTGCTTTACTGCTTGATGAACCTCCGCCGCCATCACATGCTACGAGTGATAAGGTAAGTATAATGAGCCATACTAATTTTGATGTGGCTTTCATTATTGAGCTCCTGAAAATACTCTCACTTCTATGAGTAAGGTGATTAAAGTACTAATTTGTTGTTTGAATATTTATTTCGGGACTGATGCAGATTTCAGGCCAAACAATAAAATTTTAAGCTTTATCGTATGTTAAGAGTGTTTTGTTGAGCTTAAATTAAGCTTTTATGGGTATTTAAGTTGCTATTTTTCCGCTTAAGCGGCAAGAATATGTCGTGTCTAGCATTTAATTGAGAGTAATATGATTTTATCTTCATACGAATGGGGCGGGTTTTATTTGTTAAGCCTTGCGCTTTTGTTGCCATTACTGTTGTTACAGCGCCATAAAATTAAAAAACTTAAGGCTCAAGTATTTCATCAGGTCTTGGAGGCAAAAAGTGCCCAACATAAGGCAGACTTGCAAGTCAGTGAGTTGAATGTGCTGCTATCAGAGCGAGATTCTCAACATCAAAAGCAGTTGACGCATTTTGAAGGCCAAAAGAAAGTATTGGAAAAAGAATTTGAGATACTCGCGAATCGGATATTTGAAGAGAAAGGCAAAACGTTTGCTCAAACGAGTCAAACCTCATTAGAACTCCTACTAAAACCTTTTAGAGAACAAATTTCAGATTTCAGACAAAGAGTTGATGGTATTCATAAAGAGAATAATGAATCATCTGGAAGTCTTAAGAAAGAGCTGGAACAGCTGCGTAAACTCAACCAGGAAATGACGAGTGACGCTAAAAACCTCACGGAAGCGCTTAAGGGTGATAAGAAAAAAGTGGGCGGATGGGGAGAGGTGCAATTAGAAAAAACGCTTCAACTAGCGGGGCTTGTAAAAGGCGATCATTACGAAAGCCAAGCTCACTTTAAAGATGAGCAAGGTAAAAATAACTTTCCAGACTTTGTTGTAAATCTTCCAGATAATAAACATATTGTGATTGATAGTAAGGTTTCATTGGTTGATTACGATTCTGCAATTGCTGCAACAAGTGATGATATGCTTAAGCTTGCATTGGATAGCCATGTCGGCGCCGTAAAAAATCATATTGATGGCTTGGCGTCTAAGGATTATAGCAATTTGATTGGTATGCATAGTCCAAGTTTTGTATTGATGTTTATGCCGATAGAGCCTGCTTATATAGAAGCCATGAAACATAATCAAAATTTATATGATTATGCTTACCAAAAAGGCGTTATCTTGGTTTCTCACACCACATTAATGCCTATATTAAGAACAGTGTCGAACTTGTGGATGGTGGAGCGTAGTAATGTGGAAGCTAAAGAAATTAGCGAGCGAGCTGGCGATGTTTATCAGCAAGTTTGTTTGTTGGCCGATCGGTTGTTGAAGCTTGGGGGCACATTGCAGACGGCGAGTAAACAATATAATAATGCGGTTGTTGCCTTGTCAGGTCAGCAGGGGCTTCACGGTAAGGTAGAGCGCTTTAGTAAAATTTCAAATAAAGTAACGAAGACAATGCCGAAACTTGAACCGATTCATTCTGATATAGAGGTGGAACGTTTAGATGTTTTTTCTCGTGTTGATATAACTGAGGTAGGAGAAGGGCTGCCAGAAATCATCTAAGCTTTTATAAAAATAAAAATTGTTTTAAAAATGACCAACTGTTCACTTTTTGTTACAGTTAGGATCTGTATGATTAAATCATTACAAGTTTCAACTAGCGATATAAAAATAAAATTAACAATGTAAAGTTTGCTTCTTCATTAGGACGCAATCCTCGCAGTATTATCGGAATTGGAAAATGATGTTCACAAATATGTATATTCATGTGCTTGAAGTGGTGGTCGCTTTATTAGTGGTCGCGACTGCTGTTCAATTATTTCGCTGTTATCGTTCGTTCTACAAAACGACTCAAACACCTAATACTCCACCTATTGTAGTCTCCCATCTCCCCAAACAGATTGAAAAAAGCTACAGTACTACTGGCAATATATTACATGACTACATTGGAGAGTTTTTTATAGATGCTGTCGATTCTACAGTCGCCAAACTTGAAGAGTATCAAGTAGCAGCAACTACTAAAGTTAAGGCTGTTGAATCTGTAAAACTAACGGCGGCTATTCTTGAAGAAACTGAAGTGAAAGGCGTCAATGTAATTCAGGTTGAAAAACGATCAAACATACTTTGCTTTGATGAGCGAACCGAAGAGCACGTCGATAAAAGTTCTGCTGAAGATGATGACGATACAGTTATTACTGTGATGACGCCCTCGCCGGCTCCAAGCGGTGTTGTTGATAACAATGTGATGTCTGATAAAGTTGTACATGCCATGCTTGATGAAGCAAAGCTTGTTTGTGTGTCCTAGGCGTTGTTGTATATCATTTACGTAATAGCCATGGTGTCTATAAATGGCTGAATATGATTTGAGTATATGATTAAAATAGGTGTTTTTTTTCTACTTTTTATTAGTTCTAATGTGTTTTCGGCAAACTTGCCTGTAGAGCATGAAGCAGTGCGTCTGATGTTAGCTGTTGAGGCATCAGTAGAAAATACAGATTGGGATAAAGCTTCTCGGCAATTGAAAGCCTTAGAGGTATTAAAAACCTCCCCTCCTGATGACTATTTTTATTTTAGTGGCTTAGTTAGTGCTAAATTAAAAAATTTATCTGTGGCGGAAGAGAGTCTTGAGTCTTATATCGTGACGGTAGGGCAAAAGGGTAAGTATTATGTTGAGGCGCTCAAATTAATTACGTGGTTAGAAACTGAAAAAAACGGCGGTGAGGCTGCTTCTGAAGTTCTTGAAATGACATCTAGTTCAATGCTGTCTAGTGAAGGGCGAACGGGCTATATTAAATCTCTGCAAGCACTATATCTTACGGATGATCCGGTTAAAGCTCTCATCATGCAAATTAATAGTTTGTTGTCTGCGCATGCCTATACAGGCCTTAGAGTAAAAAAAACAAATGACCGTGCAGGGCTAATATATTCTGTTTCAGTGAGTGATGGGCAATTAGGCTTGCAAGAAAAAAATTATAAAGCAGGCTTTCCTACTTTAACGGCGACTAAAATGGATGTGCACGGTCTAGATCCTTTCTTGCGGTATGAGTGTGAAAAGCAAAAATTTACTTGCGCTATCTACCATCCTGCTGATCCATATCTCGTATGGATTATGATTGACAATGATAATCTAGTTGTACGTGAACTCGTAGAAGCGTTGACCAAGTTAATTCAACTTCTTCAAAGGCATTAGTGTCTTCACCCTCTTTTGATGCGTTATACCGAGGGTGTTCTGACTTTGCTATATCCTCACTGTTGGCTGGAATGGATGAAATTAAAAGACAGGGTTTAACGGATATAAAAGTAATTGAGCCGCCGTGGGTTGAATATAGCCTCCACCATTATTTGCATAAAAAGCATGAATCACTCACTCCGAAGATAATGCTAGAGCTTGAAAAAGCGGAAGCATTAGAAAAAATCTGCCGACTAGGCACTTGCTCGCTAGTCAGAATGCATAAGACCTGTTCGTACTAAAAGTCAACGTACACGCCATATTGTATTGAGAAAATCAATATGGTTAGTGGTTTTGTTAAATGTAAAACCTCTCCAGAAATTAGGGTGTAAAATAAATACCTGCTATTCCAAGAGTGATGGCTGTAATAGCGAGTAAAATTAGACCTGTCTTGCTATTCTTAGGCTTTTTTTCTTGAGTTTTATTTGAGATCCAGTCTTGTTTTCCGTTAGATGCTAAGCGCTTTTTTGCTGGTGTTTGCTGGCTGCTTTGGCTGCTTTGGCTGCTTTTTGGTGCGCTTCTCTTTGCTGCGGCTTTCTTATTTACAGCATTTAAATGTTTTTTGGGGGTGTTTATTGCTGATTTGGGTGGTGCGGCGCGAATGATTGTTTTGTTTGGATCGTGAGATGGCCCAGATACTTCAAAAGTAAGTACGTCTAGCTTAATTTTATCCCCTGACTTTATTTCGGATTCAGTTACTTTCTGACCATTTAAAAAGGTGCCATTTGAAGAGTCGAGGTCCTTAATAAATAAATGGCCACTTCGTATTTCAAGCTCTAAATGTTTGCGAGATAGGTATTCAAGTGGAAGTGTTATATCACATGCTGGGTCGCGTCCAATAATAACCTTGTTTTCAATAGTGAAAATATTTTGTTCAAGCCAGCTTGCTTTAGAGTGAATGACCCAGCTATTGCTTAAGTTTCTATTCGTGATTTCTCTTGCTTTTGTTTTATTTAATAAGGCTTTTGGGTCGATTAGCTCTAGTTCGATGCGGCCTAATTTAATAATATCTTCAGCATTTAGCTTTGTCTGGCTTTCAATTAGTTTGTTATTTACCCAGAGCGCCGGGGAAGAGGATTTATTTGAAATGGAGAGTTGTCCAGCTTTATTCGTGATTTCTGCATGGAAATCCAGAATACTCTCATCATCGATCATTAAGCTATTTGAAGGGGTTTTGCCTATTGTAAATTTTTGGTCAACTAGCCAAACAGCTTCTTGTCGTCTATCCCTGAATTGAAGTTTTAACATTAATTTCTATACCCTTGAATCTACAAATGATGTGATGAAAAAAACTTAATAGGCTTGTTTTTATAAAGTATAGCTGCTTGTGCATAGTCTTCGAATTTGTGTGCAAGTATTTATGTAACTGATTGAAACTTTATTAAATTAGCCTTGTTTATAGTGAGTGTTCTGTTTGAAGAGTACGGGGAATAACTTATAATTCTGTTTTTTAAATCTGTTTTCTCAGAGCTTAGCTATAATAAAGAAGTCGGCTGTTCTTATTTATTAGCTGAAGTCTTGGCTGATATGAATAGATATTTTGAAAAGTGCTTTTTTGGGCGCTTAAAAGGCCAGTTAAGGATTAAACTGAACTAATTATGCTTGAGTCAAAATCAATAAGTCATCAAGGTCTTGTTCGAGAAAGGAATGAAGATTGCTACATTAATAATGAAAATTTAGGGCTTTGGGTTGTTGCTGACGGAGTTGGTGGTAATGGGCATGGTGATGTAGCAAGTCAGCTAGCAACTCAGTCGCTAGAACGGAAAGTTCGACAGGGGAGTGAACTTTCTCAAGGGATCACCGAAGCTGATGCTGCGATTGTTGATGCCGTTTCTAATGATGCAAGCTTCGCCGGAATGGCGACCACAATTGTAGCGTGTCGATTTGATGCTTATCATCAGTTTCAGTTGGCTTGGGTTGGTGATAGTCGTGCTTACCTTCTTGATCAATCAGGAATATCTCAACTTACTTCAGACCATAACCAAGCGAATAAGTTGTTTGGTCTAGGGCTTATTAATGCTGAAGACGTTCGGACTCACCCTGGGCAGCATGAGCTAACTCAAGCCTTAGGTTTGATGACATTGGATAAAGTGCCCATGAGCTTAGGGGAGTTGCATGATAAAGATTACCTCTTATTATGTACTGATGGCTTGACTGGCGTTGTTTCTGATCAAGAAATTTATCAAATAGTTATGGATTCTGAGTCTATTGGCAAGGCTTGTGAGGTCTTGCTTGCTCGCACCTTAGAAGAGGGCGCGCCTGATAACGTGACTTTTTCACTAATTCAATATCAAGAGAGTGCACCTAAAATCAAGGCGAGTGATTTTCAGGAGTCTTCTTACCGTTTGCCTTTTGATCAAAAATCTTATTTAAAGCATCTAAGTAGTCGTCCAATGTTGCTGTCATTGATATTTATATCAATGATCGTTTTATTTTTGTTTATTTGATGGACTAAAAGATGAAGGAAGGTCGTTACGAATATCAGGAGAAAATTGGCGAAGGCGGAATGGCAACCGTATACCGTGGGGTGCAGTTGTCTTTAGATCGTCCTGTTGCTATTAAGGTATTATCCGCCACCCTGTCTGATAATCCGTCCATTATTAAGCTTTTTAAGCGTGAATCATTAATTATTGCGCGTCTCAATCATCCTAATATTATTCATGTTATAGATCGTGGCACCACGAGTAATGGGCGACCTGTATTCGTTATGGAGTTTGTTGAGGGGGTTAATTTAGCGGATGCTATTCGTGAAGATATATATAGTTTTAATCAAAAAATAGATGTGATTATTCAGCTATGTAAAGGTGTGGCATATGCCCATAAATTGGATGTAATTCATCGAGATATTAAGCCCGCTAACATTATTGTTGATGAAGAAGGCTTTGCCAAATTATTAGACTTTGGTATTGCTTCATTTTTTAAAGCTGAAAAAGAAGAAGGGCCTGATGAAACGCAGTTGGTTATGGGAACTGAGGCTTATATGGCTCCGGAGCAGCACCAAGGTATATCAGAAACATCGACACTAAGTGATGTTTACTCACTTGGCGTGGTCATGAGTGAGTTGTTTTCTGGAAGACTGCCAACCCATGACTTTACGTTGCTTCATGCAGTGCCAGGTATAACACCGGTATTGGTTGACCTAATAAAAGAGTGTTTAGCGAGATCACCTGAAGATCGTCCAGCATCGGTCGATGAGGTTAAAACAAGGCTTCTAGTTGCCATGAAAGGGCAGCATATCGCTGAAGATAAAGCTAGCCGAGCAGGAGAGGGCTTGGCAGCAATAAAGAACAAATTTGGCTTGTTGGATGTCTTACAGGAAGATAAATATGGTGCGGTTTATCTTTATGAAGACAAAGCAACGCACAAACTGCTGGTGATTAAAAAGCGAACAGAGTCGGTTGCGGGGTATCGTGAAGCAAAAATGCTTCACGCTTTAAAGCACCCGAATCTAGTGAATGTGCTAGGGACGTCAAAAAACGACAATGTCTTTATTGTTGTTATGGATTACATTTCTGGTGGAAGTCTACAGGAGCGTCTAATTCAACCGATGGAGCTTCAGCTATTTTTGGATTTAGCGATTCAAATGTGTCGTGGGCTTTCTTTTGCGCATCAAAATAGAATTTTTCATGGTAATTTAAGACCAAGCAATGTGCTCTTGAGTGCAGATATGAAAGTGCGTGTCAGTGATTTTGGCTTGGATGAGCATTATCGTGTTAGGTCGCATGAGAAAGGTTGGTATGGTGAACGAGGGGCAGAAAAAGATGAACTATCAGATATTTTCTCTCTTGGTGCGATTTTTTATCATGCCTTAACCAGTACTCCTCCTGACTTTAAAGACGGTAGTGTGATTAAAACACAGCTGTTTACCAAGTTGCCTTTAGATCTGCAGCGCTTGGTTAGTCGTATGTTGTCGAAAGATCGATATGCACGTCCCCAAAGTGTTGAGTCGGTCATTTCTGAGCTTCTACCTCTAGTCGTAGAGCCAAAGACTGCGGTTAAAACTGTAGAAACGGCCGCAGTAGTGCTTGAGGAAAAAGAAAGTGACTCGAAACGAAAGGTAAGCTGGATATTTGTGGTTATGAGTATTTTGGCTACGATGTCAGTGACTCTGAATGTCCTTCTTTTACGGGATGAAAGTGGTTTTTTTAGAGATCTTATATTTGAGCAATGGGTAGTGTGGATGAAATTGGCGGGCTTAAACTGAGTTGGTCGTTTTTGTTGGACGGTATTCGCGGCGGTGCTTTATTCCTAAGTGAGCACGAAACAAAATATAGAGAAACCCCAATAAAAAGGCTGCAGAAAGGGTCGTAAGGCCTGCGTTTTGAAATGTATGTTTCATGTTGTCGTGTTGAATGCCAGAAAGTAAGCCTGAAAGGTGGGTGATAAAAAGGTAGGCTGAGAAAATAAACCCCAATATACCTGTAAAGATTTGATTGAATAGAATATCTAGGGTTGGGATTGTGTCGTGGTGCTGGCAGCTTTCACAAATAAAATTGTCAGTGTATTCTGGTTCGCCTTCCTGTATAGCTGGCAACATACTTCCTGATTTGCATTTATTGCAAATCAGCTTGCCTTTATATTTACGCTCAAAATCTGGGCTTGGAAAGGAGTCTTGTTGCATAATCTTCCGTGTTTTTAATAGTTCCGTCTCTTTATTTTAGCATTTGTTACAATATATCCAATACTTTATTAGATTACTTATTTTCTTTTTCCTCAACACCTTCTATTATGTTCCGCTTGAAGTAATTCTCAAATGAGATAAAAGACGGAATTTATAAACTAATTACAATAAGGGCGATCGACATCACCATGACTTCTTTGAAAAAAGTTACGTTGCCACTTGAGCAAGTGTACCGCTGGGAAAAAGCAAAAGCAGATGACATCTATTTAACCCAACCTATGGGGAATGGTGTTATTCAAGAATATACTTGGAATCGAGCTGTAGGCGAAGCAAGGAGAATGGCTAGTTACCTTAAATCTCTTGATTTGCCTCCAAAAAGTAATGTCGCAATTCTATCAAAAAATTGCGCTCATTGGATTATGAATGACTTAGCTATTTGGATGGCAGGTCATGTAACGGTTCCTCTTTATCCGACCCTTAATGCTGACACTGTGAATTATATTTTGAAGCACAGTGAAGCAAAAGTACTTTTTGTTGGAAAGTTAGATGATTGGGAGCACATGAAGTCAGGTGTTCCAGAGGGGCTGCCTTGTATTTCATACCCATTAAGTCCTCCTACTGACTTTCCAAGTTGGGATAATATCGTTGCAGAGCATGCTCCGATGAAAGAAGATACTGTTCGTGATGCTGAAGAGCTCGCCACAATTGTGTATACCTCGGGCAGCACTGGTCAGCCTAAAGGTGTGATGTTGTCTTTTTATGCCATGGGTGTTGCCGCGGCAGGTGTTGCTGAAGGCTTAGATATTAATCAAAAAGACCGTATGTTGTCTTATCTTCCGCTTGCGCATGTTTTTGAGCGTTATGCCGTTGAGCAATCTTCTTTGCATATTGGTGCTCAGCTTTTCTTTGCTGATGCAATGGATACTTTTCTTGAAGACCTTCGTAGAGCAAAGCCGACTGTATTTATTTCAGTGCCTCGTCTCTGGTCGAAGTTTCAGATGGGTATCTTTAAGAAGATGCCTCCTAAGAAAATCGAACGCCTTTTAAGGGTGCCGTTCGTTTCAAAAATAGTTAAAAAGAAAGTGTTAACTGCTTTAGGGCTTGAGCATTGCCGGTTTGCAGGAAGCGGCTCAGCGCCACTTTCAGGTGATATTATTAACTGGTATCGTAATCTTGGGCTTGAATTGCTTGAAGGTTATGGTATGTCAGAAAATTTTGCTTACTCGCATATTTCGATGCCGGGCCGTTCCAAAATTGGTTATGTCGGAGAGCCGTTACCAGGTGTACAACATCGTATTTCTGAAATTGGTGAAATTGAAGTGAATAGCCCTGCGAATATGATGGGTTATTACAAGGATGAAGAAAAAACCAAAGAGAGCTTTACTGAAGATGGGTTTCTTTTGACGGGTGATAAAGGTGAAATCGATAGTAATAACCGCCTTAAAATTACCGGTCGAATCAAAGAAATGTTTAAGACCAGTAAAGGGAAGTATGTTGCGCCAGCGCCTATTGAAAATAAAATCATAGGTCATGAGGCTATTGAGATGGTTTGTGTAGCAGGGGCTGAATGTCCTCAGCCGCATGCTTTGATTATGCTGTCTGATGAAACTTTCCATAAGCACTCGGACCCCGCATTCAGGCTTGAAATAGAAGAAAGCTTAACGAAGCTTCTTGCTGAAGTGAATAGTACAGTTGACCCTCATGAACAGTTACAATTTATGACGCTTGTGAATGAGCAGTGGAATATTGAAAATGACTTTCTTACGCCAACGATGAAAATTAAGCGTAATATCATTGAAGATACTTATAAGCCGCTTCAGGATGAGTGGTACGATAGCCGTAAAAAGGTTATTTGGCAGTAAGCAAAATTTAAATCTTAACCATAGTCTGGCTTATTGCTAGGCTGTGATTTTAAGATGTGTTGGAAGCCTCTTTAGAGGCTTTTTTAGTTTCTATTAGTGGCTTTTATCAACCTTTCCTAAATGTTATTGCCTGATTCATTGGCAACTTCCTTTCTTATATCTAAAATTGCAACATAATTGTTGATGAAGTTCACAGAATAATCGTATAAAATGGCGCGTTTTTTAAACGATCATATTTTGAGCTGGTTGAGTTTACGCTCGGGTTTAGCGTTATTAATTGGATCGAACTACAAATTTATCTAACATTATATATAGAGGCAATGAATGTTTACTCGTGATATGACAATAGCTGGTTTTGATGATGAAATAGCGCTTGCAATTGATGCAGAAACAAAGCGTCAGGAAGAACATATTGAACTTATTGCCTCTGAGAATTACACCAGTCCTCGGGTGATGGAAGCACAAGGGTCTGCACTAACAAATAAATATGCAGAAGGTTACCCTGGAAAGCGTTACTACGGTGGTTGTGAGCATGTTGATGTGGTCGAGCAGCTAGCGATTGACCGCGCGAAAGAACTTTTCGGGGCAGATTTTGCTAACGTTCAGCCACATTCTGGCTCACAAGCAAATGCGGCTGTTTATATGGCGCTTTGTCAGCCAGGCGATACTATTTTAGGGATGAGCTTAGCGCATGGTGGTCACTTAACTCATGGTGCATCGGTTAGCTTTTCTGGTCGAATTTATAATGCTATTCAGTATGGGCTAAATGATGCGACAGGCGAGATTGATTACGATCAAGTTGAAGCATTAGCAAAAGAACATAAGCCAAAAATGATTGTTGCAGGCTTTTCAGCATACTCAAGAGTAGTTGATTGGCAGCGTTTTAGAGATATTGCTGATGAAGTAGGTGCATATCTCTTTGTTGATATGGCGCACGTTGCAGGTTTAGTTGCCGGTGGTGTTTATCCTAGTCCTGTGAATATTGCAGACGTTACGACAACCACTACACATAAAACATTGGGTGGGCCGCGTGGTGGTTTGATTTTAGCTAAAGCAAATGAAGCCTTGGAAAAGAAACTGAACTTTGCTGTTTTTCCAGAAAGCCAAGGTGGCCCTTTAATGCATGTGATTGCAGCAAAGGCCATTTGTTTTAAAGAGGCAATGTCAGATGACTTTAGTGCTTATCAGAAGCAAGTTGTAGAGAATGCACAAGCGATGGTTTCGGTTTTTCAAGATCGTAAATATGACATTGTTTCAAATGGAACCGATGATCACTTGTTCTTACTGGACCTGATTAGCAAAGATATTACGGGTAAAGATGCGGATGCTGCGCTAGGCAAAGCATTTATTACCGTTAATAAAAATGCAGTACCGAATGACCCACGATCACCATTTGTAACAAGTGGTTTGCGTATTGGTACGCCAGCAGTAACTCGACGAGGTTTTAAAGTAGAAGAATGTAAGCAACTAACATCTTGGATGTGTGATGTGATTGATGCTTTAATTGCAGACCCAGAAAGTACAACCGTTATTGATAGTGTTCGAGAGCAGGTTAAAGCACTATGTGCTAAGTACCCTGTATACGCTTAATCTTATCTTCTTTTTGTAAGGGAAAGTAAGGTATTAAGAATTATTGAAGGGTTGAACGACTCTTCAATAATTACCTGCTAAGTAATAAAAATTCAAAGGCTTAAAGATGCATTGTCCATTCTGTAAAGCGACTGATACGAAAGTGATTGATTCTCGTCTTGTGGCGGAAGGAAACCAAGTCAGGCGTCGAAGAGAGTGTCTCTCTTGTAAAGAGCGGTTTACAACCTTTGAATCAGCCGAATTAGTGATGCCGCGTGTAGTAAAGCAAGATGGCACGCATCAGCCCTTCGATGAAATAAAACTCAACCGTAGCTTTGCTAAGGCGCTTGAAAAAAGACCTGTGAGTATTGAAGCGATTGAAAGTGCTATTAGTAAAATCAAGCATCGTTTACGAGCGACGGGTGAACGGGAAATAAAGTCTTTAGTCATTGGTGAAGAAGTAATGCAAGAATTACAAGGACTTGATGAAGTTGCTTATGTGCGTTTTGCTTCTGTTTATCGAAGCTTTCAAGATGTGAATGAATTTAAAGAAACCATCGATCGTCTTTCCCGTACGGATCAAATTACACCAGTTGATGGTGAAAGCTAACTAAGTATGATTGATAGCAAAACAGCGTGGACTCAGCAAGATACCGTTTATATGGCTGAAGCGATTCAATTGGCTTGGAAAGGCTTATATACCACTGAGCCGAACCCGCGAGTGGGT